>ERZ1674046.9-NODE-9-length-78926-cov-29.161403_pt1 | contig 78926 bp, 63 predicted proteins | sample MGYA00581130_ERZ1674046 | MGnify/ENA primary metagenome ERZ1674046 (study PRJEB41354, sample SAMEA4873345) | human saliva metagenome | biome: human-associated habitat [ENVO:00009003]; feature: mouth environment [ENVO:08000002]; material: saliva material...
CACATCCCTTCTCAAACATTTGCGCTGCCTGTTTCCGAAGCAAACGATCGTGTCTTATTCCTAGATTTATAGACATGAAAAGCCTCCTGTTTCTTGGACTTTATTTTTGTTGTCCAAGAAACGGGAGGCAGTTCAAAGACGAGGAACGGGGCTCTTTACGCTCCACACGTGGAGCAGAAGCTAAAACGCGGATGGTAAGGGATTTGAACCCTTGAGACGGGGTCACCGCCTACTGGTTTTCAAGACCAGCTCCTTCGGCCGCTCGGACAACCATCCATACGCACCAGAGACCGGCATTTTATGGCAATACCGTGCCGCAGGGCACTACGAGATTATCTCATGCGATAAGCTTTCTGTAAATCGCGCACCAACGATGGTGCTTCCGGCAATGAGGAGGACTCATGAGAGCAATTATTGAGAACAGCCACGGTGGACCTGAGGCCCTGACAATCAGCGAAGTCCCCGCCCCCGTACCCCGATCCCACGAAGTTCTCATCCGCGTACACGCCGCCGGAATCAACCGCGCCGACGCCCTGCAGCGCCGCGGATTCTACCCGCCGCCCGCCGGCGCGAGCGCCATCTACGGCCTCGAAGTAGCCGGCGTTATCGAAGCGGTCGGTGAAGGCGCCTCCGTGGAGAACCGCGGCACCCCCGTCATGGCGCTCCTGCCTGGAGGTGGCTACGCCGACTACGTGACCGTACCGGTCGACCACGTGCTGCCCGTACCCGAACAGCTGAGCTTCGCCGAAGCCGCCGGTATTCCCGAAGTCGCGGCAACCGTCTACTCGAACCTGGTGCTCACCTGCGGTATGAGCATGAACCCCGCCGAAAACCTCAAGGAAGACGGCGAACCCGCGGTAGTGCTCGTGCACGGTGGTACCGGCGGTATCGGTGTGCACGCCATCCAGTTGGCGCTCGCCGCCGGTACTCGCGTGTTTGCGACCGTCAGCAGCGAGGAAAAAGCCGAATATGTGCGCTCACTAGGTGCGGAACCCATTATCTATACCGAACATTCGTTCCGTGAAGTTTTACTGGCTGAAACCGGCGGACGCGGTGCCGACTACATCCTCGACGTGGTGGGCGGAAAGTACCTGGACGATAACCTGCACACTCTCGCCGATGGCGGCCACCTGTGCATTATCGGTCTGATGGGAGGCGCCAAGGCAGAAGTGAACCTGGGGTACATGCTCTCCCGTCGCCTGTCGGTGCACGCCACGAGCCTACGCACCCGCTCCGACCGACAGAAGGCTGAGATCCTAAGCGGTGTGCGCGAGCACGTGCTACCGCTGATTGAATCCGGCAGAATTGGTGTGGGCCTGGATCGTGTCTTCGACATGGAGGAGGCGGCTGCCGCCCACGAGTACTTTGACTCGGGTCAGCATCGCGGCAAGATTGTGCTGCGCATGCTGTAGGGGTGGTACCCCCGCGTTACTGCGCTGGAACGGTGCGCGGGGTGGCCGCTATACGCAATATATGCTGAACTATCTGCTGACATCTCGTCACTAAAAGAGATTTAGGGTAACCTAAGTATAGGGAGGTTTGCGGGACGCCGCAGAGCCCAACACGGGCAGCCTCCACCGACCAACAAACACGGCACACACACCACGCAGAGGAGGGCATATGGGGCTCAAAAGCTACCTGCAATCGCGCCGCGACGACGCCGAACTAGGTAAAGGTATCTGGCGCCGATCCCACGACCGGTTCATCCGCGGCATTGACCGCTTCCACCAGGTCCTCGAACGCCTGGCGGCAACCGACTCGTCCGCCCCTATGATTGAGCTCATCGTGCCGGATGCAAACACGCTCGCAGACCTGATTCCGCGCGTGCGCGCAGTCGCTATGGAGGCGCACCGCCTTGCCCCCAGCGATGGCGATATTCCCGCCTCCCCGTTCGGCACCTACTCGGATTTGAACCGCGCCCTCTCTAAGGCGGGTAACGCGGTGGCTCTCTGCGCTGAGGCGCTCGCCATGGCACGTTGCTTCGGCGAATGCGCTACTGGATGCGACCGCCAGGTGAGCGTACACCGCCGCGTTGAGGCTGTGGTGCAGCACATTGAGGACGCAGAGCGTCTGATTCAGCGCGCCCAGAAGGAAGCTGCCGGCGAGCTGACCTTTGATGACGGAATCCCCGTGGGTCGTACTCAGCTGGTAGAAGCCTAATAGCGAACTTTTGAACTGCCCGCAGTATCCGCACCGGATGCTGCGGGCAGGTTCGTTGACATTGCAACCCAACCCGCACCCTGACCCGCGTCCGCCACGTGAGCAGGGCAAAGTCGAACGGTGACTAACAGGCGAGCTAGTTTGATGTGCACCTCAACAGGCGATACGCTTAAAGAAGAGGTGTAGGACACTTCTTATGCGGTTCCGTCACAATGGAGGTGACGACACAATGCGATGGTACGCGCGGAAGAACCGCAGGCTTTTTCCTGCCCCTCTACGGCACAACCCACTGCATATACAATTCACGGAAGAAGTCACACACCATGTTTGAATTCCACCGCAATGAGCGTGCGCGTCAGCTGCGCCCCAGCCTCTCACGCTCCTGGCTCCTCGTGCGCGCCAACTCCTCCGAAGAAGTTTTTGAAGAGGCCTTCGAATCCGAGGCTGACTCTATCATCATCGACCTCGAAGATGGCTGCCCCGCTGAAGAGAAGGACGCAGCCCGCGAACAGGTCGTCCGTATGCTCAACTCCGGCGTCGTCGCATGGGTGCGAATCAACGCCATCACCACCGAACACTGGTGGAAGGACGTCAAGGCCCTCAAGAATGTGAAGGGCCTGCGAGGCGTCATGCTCGCCACCGCAGAGCACGCCACCGACATTGACCGCACCGCAGCCGAGCTGCCCCCCGGAACCCCCATTATCGCGCTGATCGAGTCCGCACTCGGCGTTCACCACTCCGTCGAGATTGCCCGCGCGATTGGCACCTTCCGCCTCGCATTCGGTGCGGGCGACTACCGCCGCGACACCGGCTCCTCCGCAACCCCCATGGCGCTCGCCTACGTGCGTTCGCAGCTGGTCATCGCCTCCACCCTGGGCGGTCTGCCCGGCCCCATCGACGGCCCGACTCTCGGCGCATACGGTGCTGACCTCTCCAAGGCATGCGGCTACGCGAACGACCACGGCATGACCGGTAAGATTACCCTGGACATCCGCCAGACCGAGACTATCAACGCGGCATTCTCCCCAAGCGAGATCGAAATCGAAGAAGCACACCAGATGCTCGACGTGCCCCTCGACGGCCCCCGCGACGGCTCCTACCTGCCGCGTTACCTGCGTGCAAAGAAGGTCAAGGAACTCGCCAAGGTTTACGGCCTGTGGGGCAAGACCGACAGCGACTTCCAGCGCGCCTCCAAGTAAGGTACTCGCCTAAAGTACACGCGTAAAAAGCCGCGCATCCGACCCCTGAACGGGGAACCGGATGCGCGGCTTTTATCTGCCTGAAACCTCTGGCGCGCTACAACTTAGCTACTAGTTGCGGGGCGATTTGCCGCCCGTCAGCGCATGAGCGCACACGTATGAAGTCACCAAAGAAATCACAATCGGCACCAGGAACGAGGTGTCATCCTCATACACGGAACGGTAGAAGAACCACACCGCCAGGGAAACCACCAGCGCCAACACGTACACCAGTGCAAAACGCATCGTGGGGCTCATCGGGCGTGCAGAGCCCGCGGAGGCGCGACCACCCTGCGAACGGTTCTGCAGACGCTGAGTATTTGAGGAATGAGAAGACACAAGAATCCCCTAAAAATCGACGGTGACATCTTCGAGAAAACGACAACTCTCAGATGCTAAAAACCGCCGCAACACACCGGAAACCGGCACGCGTTACGGCGGATGTGGAGCCCCCAGTGGGATTCGAACCCACGACCTTTTCTTTACGAGGGAAATGCTCTACCCCTGAGCTATAGAGGCGCATATACGTTTGTTCCCAGACGCCCGAAAGCAACCGGCAAACAGTGCATACCCCGCAATAGTACCAAAAAGGCGGGGGAGAGGCTAATTACTTTCAACACCGGCCCCGCAGCTGGGAGCAGGCGACAGGGCGCCTATGGTGTGCACTGCATTCACCCCGTAAACCCGCCCGAAGATAGGGAATGTTCAGGGCAGAGGCATACAATAAACCCTATACCCACGGCGGCTGGCAGCACCTCACAGTGCACATCAACCACAGGCCAGACCGCCACCCATAGAGAGAGGAACCACCATGACTTCACCCCTCAACCGCCGCACCCTGCTGATGGGCGTAGTACCCGCCGCCGCCCTGGGACTGAGCGCATGCGGTTCCAGCTCCTCCCAGTCCTCCGCATCGGCATCTGCGAGCGCCTCGGCAAGTGGTTCGGCGAGCGCATCCGCGAGCGCTTCGGCATCCGCTGCCCCCTCGGGCTCGGCTACTGCTTCTGCAACCGCCGATGACGGCTACGTCGGCTACCGCCTCAACCGCGAAGTACCCGGCGCAGGCACCGCAACCCTGTACACCGACTACCAGTGCCCCTACTGCGCCAAGGCAGAACCCAAGTTCGAAGAAGCCGCCAAGAAGCTCGACGGCGTGCTGAACGTGACCGTGCGCCACATGCCGCTGAACATGCACGTCAACGCCGTACCCGCCGCCCTCGCCGTGGAAGCAGCCGAGGCGCAGGGCAAGCACCTCGAAATGGCGAACAAGCTCTTCGCCACCCAGAACGACTGGAAGGGCATCAGCGAACGCGACAAGCTGCGCACCCTCTTCAACGACTACGCCAAGGAACTGGGCCTGAACACCGAAGAATTCGACAAGGTCCTGCTCGCTTCCGATACCGTCAAGCCCATCCAGCGCGACTACGATCACGCCGTGAAGATTGGCGTGAAGGGCACCCCCACCTTCGTCGTGAACGACAAGGTCGTTGAGGGTCTGGATTCCTCCTCCTCGGTGGATGACCTGGTCAGCACCTTCAAGCGTGAAGCTGGCGTGAAGTAGTGGCGCACATTCAGCTCTCCGGCGGCCAGCGCGCCGAAATCCACCCGGACGGGTTCAGCGACCACGGCTACGTTCTCGAAATCGGCGGTGCCGAACAATCCCACGTGGATATTGCGGACCCCGGCTACGTGTTCTACGAGTACCTGCGCCGCATCGCAAACGCGGTGGATGCGCTCGTACCCGCTGGCGAACCCATCACCGCCGCACACCTGGGTGCCGGTGCGCTGACCCTCGTGCGTTATATTCAGGGGACCCGCCCCGGCTCCCGCCAGGTTGCCGTGGATATTGAACCCGAGCTCATGGGCTTCGTAACCGACCGCCTGCCGTTGCCCGCAGGAACCGACTGCCAGCTCGTGGTGGGTGACGCCCGCGAACAGCTGGCGAACCTGCCCGAACTGCTGGGCGTGCCCGGCTTCGACGCGATCATCCTCGACATCTTCACCGGCATGGATGCGCCCGCCCACCTGGCGAACCGCGACTTCTACCGCGAACTCAAGGACGCCCTGAGCGAGCGCGGCATGGTTGCCATCAACGTGGGTGACGACGCGGGTCTGCCCTTCTTCCAGCTGCAGGCAACCGCCATGCTGGAAGTCTTCGACCACGTGTGGTGCCTGTGCGAGAGCTCCATGCTCAGCGGGCAGAACGAAGGCAACCTCGTGCTAGTTGGTACCTCCCGCGAGCTGGATGAGGACACCCAGGACTGGCTGTACGCGATGGGCCCGCATCCGGCGGAGGTGCTCACCACCGATGAGCTGCGTGACCTGCTGGACGAGCTGGCTGAGAGCTAAAGCTGACATACAAAACCGTTGAGGCGGGTACCTGGTTGGTACCCGCCTCAACGGTTTTGTATATGGGTTCTCTATATGCCGCACGCCGGCGGAATTTTAGTCTTACTCGGGTAGCGGCACGGGAACGGGGTCCTCACCGTCATCCTTCTGCTGGGGAGAACCGCCCTGCGTGGTGGTGAGCGTAATACCCACACTCGCGGTCATCAGCAGGCAGATTGCCACCCAACGAATTGGGCCGGTCTCCTGATTCAGCAGCGCCCAACCGGCAATCGCCGCAATAGCGGGCTCCATGCTCATCAGCACACTAAACACCTGTTGCGGCAGGTTACGCAGAGCCATCAGCTCCGCGCTATAGGGAATTACCGAAGCGAACATGGCGGTACCAAAAATCATGAGGAGTAGCATCGGGTCCTGCGCCGCATTCCAAATCGGCTGAGGAGCCGGAACAACCGCCGCCACCGGGGCAATATACGCGGCGCCAACAAGCATCGCCACCGCCAGGCCGCTCGCACCCGGCACCAGGGCACCCACCTTCGCGCTCGAGCGAATATACAGCGCCCAGAACACGCCAGCAACCAGCGCGAACGTCAGACCCAGGTAGTCGGTATCCCTACCGACCGCCGCCTCATAACCGAGCACCAGCATGCCCGCCAGGGCACAAAGCACCCACACCGCGTCGCGGAGCCTGCGCGTCAGCATGGACGCCAAAGCCAGCGGCCCCAAGAACTCCACCGCCACCGCCAGGCCGATCGGGATGCGGTCAATCGCGCAATAGAAGAAGCCATTCATCAGACCGAAAGTCATACCGAAAATGATGACGGCACGCCACTGCTCCTTCGACCAGGACAGCGCACCCGGCGGCATCGTTCCGCCACGACGGGCACGCCAACGAGCCGCCAACCACACGGCACCACCGACCACAAGAGAAGCAATCGCCAGGCGGCTCACGCTCACGGCGAGCGCACCAAACAGCGGGAAGAGCGTCACCGCGAACGCGGCACCGAACTGCAGCGACGAGCAGGATATCAGCACAAACATAATGCCCAGTGCGGGTCGTTGAGATGAAGTATGCGGCATGATTCTCCTTCCTGCGCCTCACAAGGAGGCGGTGCATCTCTCAAGGTCTACAGGTGACGTATCGATTCGGGCGGGAGCAAGAACCTGACCAGCGCAGTTAAAGGCAGTTAAAGAGCGCACCCCCGGGCAACACGAGATACTATCCTACTCGTCACCCGGGGGTGCTAGAAACCGTTGATACGGCTACCGTTCAGCAGATTAGAGGCCCTTCGCCTCACGGTCAGCCTTAATCTGCGCGGCCGACGGAAGCGTAATGGAACTGGTTGCCATCTGCGCAATATCAACCGCGTGGGCATCCACCGCACCGGGCAGGTAGCGATCGGGATCCTCCAAAGTGCCGTCTTCCTGCGCCTTCTTCTGCGCGCGAGCGTGAGAAATTGAAATACCGATACTCGCAGCCACCAGCAGAGCAATAGCAACCCAGCGGACCAGGCCGGTAGCCTCACCAAGCATCACAATACCCACAGCCGCCGCAATCGCAGGCTCCAGGGACAGCACCACGCTATAAATATGCGCGGGCAACAGACGTAGCGAAGAAACCTCACCCAGTGCCGGCAGAGCAGAAGCCAGCAGACCCATCAGGCAGCCAATAGCCAGCAGGTTCACATCCTGAGTAACCTTCAGCAGGTTATTGCCGCTAATAAGGAATGGGAACGGCAGAACCAGCAGAGTAGAGACAACGTTACCCATGACCATGCCGCCCATGCCCGGGATGAGTGCGCCCACCTTCTCAGTCGCCAGAATATAGGCGGCACGAGAAACAGCGGTCAGGACCGAGAAAATCACACCCATCAGGGCGAAATCTTCAGGCTTCGCCTGGGACTCAGCCGTCAGAATCGCCATGCCCGTAAAGGACAGCGCAATCCACACCAGATCCAGCTTGCGGCGCGACATAACCGTCGCCAGCACCAGCGGACCCATAAACTCAATAGCCACCGCAATCGCCAGCGGAACCTGCTCAATCGCCACATAGAAGAACGCATTCGCACCGGTCAGGGCGATACCAAGGACAATGACCGTCATCCATTGTTGACGGGTCCACGAACGAATCTGCGGGCGGAAGAACGCCCACAGCAGGACAGAAGAAGTCAACAGGCGCAGAGCGACCACGCCCCAGGGGCCCAAATCGCCCATGAGCTGCTTGGCAAGAGCCGCACCGAACTGCGCCGAAATAATCGCGCCGGTCGCGTACGCAACACCCAGCCCCTGAGTCGCCAGGGGAGAACGCGCAGCATTGGGCGTATGGGTGGAAGAAGTCATAGTATTCCTTAGGATTCAGAAGAGGTATTAGCCGCTATCTGTCATCAGGCGCAACCCGAATCTCCGTGAAGCAGGTCACGCACTATGCAAACAATGAATAGTGTGTAATCTACGACAATTTTACGCGCTTTAAAATTGGGCGCAAATAAAGACCAAAACACCCTAACAAGCGATCAAAAACCTCCACGCCCTCGGTGAAATTTCACCCCCCAAACCCCACCACAGGCCCCATATTCAGGAAAAATTCACCAAGCCGTGATTTACTGAGAGCATGCTTGACCCGAAGAAGTCTCTATTCGATGAAGACGGCAACCCCCGTCCCGCACTGACCACCACCCTCGACAACGTACTGCGCATGCAACGACCGCTCGCGCTGTCCATCGTCAAAAAACTGCGTGAAGCACACCCCGACGAAACCCCCGAACAAATCCACAAGCGCCTCGACCGCACCTACCTGCGTGACATCACCGCCATCGGCGGCGTCACCGGCGCATCCGCATTCGTGCCCGGCGTCGGCACCGTCACCTCCATGAGCCTGTCCGCGCTCGCAGTCGGCGGCTACCTCGAACGCACCGCACTCTACGCCCAGGCAGTCGCAGAACTGCACGGCGTGCACGTACACGACCCCGAAACCGCCCGCTCCATGGTCATGGCAATCATGCTCGGCGAAGAAGGCTCCCAGCTCATGAACACCGTGCTGCTGCAGACCGGCAAGGCAGGCGGTGTCTCCAACAAGTGGGGCATGCTGCTCGGCAACTCCTCCAGCGGCAAGATGTTCAGCGTCGAACGTACCATCCGAAACATGTTCATCCGCCGCTTCCTCACCCGCCAGACCGGTGCACTGCTCGGCCGTGCCCTGCCCTTCGGCGTGGGCGCAGTCGTTGGCGGTGGCGCGAACCTGACCCTCGGCAAGGACGTCGTGCGCAACACCCGCCGAGCCTTCGGCGACGCGCCCGCCTACTTCCCCGCAGAGCTCATGATTACCCCGCGTGCACCGCGCGTACAGGGCGGCGAAGGTTCGGACGGCTCCTCCGGCGTGGCTGGCTCCCTGCTCAAGGGCGTCAAGGACGCAGGTAAGGCTGTAGGCAAGGTCTTCACCCGCGACAAGGGCAACGACACCGAAACCGGTCACCACCGCATGCTCGGCCGCTAAAATCCTCGCCGGTCATAAAACCGGAACATAGCGAAGACCCAACACGCTAAAGACCCCGAATCCCTGAATGCAGGGACCCGGGGTCTTTTGTTTATATCTTTGCTACGGACTAAGCGTTCTTCGCATGGTCCAGCAGCTGAGCCGCAATACCGTTATAGGTGTGCGGAGTCAGAGCCGACAGACGCGCCTCAGCCTTGGGGGAGAGGCCCAGAGTAGCCACAAACTCCTTCAGACGAGCAGCATCCACGCGGTGACCGCGAGTCAGCTCCTTCAGACGCTCATACGGGTTCTCCATGCCGGGAACACCTGCGATAGCCTCAGCGCGCATCACCATCTGGATCGCCTCAGCCAGAACCTCCCAGTTCGCATCCAGATCAGCGGAAATAACCTCGGTCGCAATATCCAGACGCTCAAGGCCCTTCACCACATTGGAGATAGCCAGCACCGAGTGACCAAACGCCACACCAATATTGCGCTGCGCCGAGGAGTCAGTCAGGTCACGCTGCCAACGAGAAGTCACCAGGGTCGAACCCAGCGAATCCAGCAGAGCGTTAGAGAGCTCCAGGTTAGCCTCCGCATTCTCAAAGCGAATCGGGTTCACCTTGTGCGGCATAGTCGACGAACCGGTCGCACCAGCCACCGGAATCTGACGGAAGAAACCAATCGAAATGTAGCTCCACACATCGGTGCAGAGGTTGTGCAACACGCGGTTGAAATGAGCGATATCCGAGTACAGCTCAGCCTGCCAGTCATGCGACTCAATCTGAGTGGTCAGCGGGTTCCAAGTCAGACCCAGGTGCTCCACAAAACCACGAGAAACATCCTGCCAATCAGCGTCAGGAACCGACGCATAGTGAGCAGCGTAGGTGCCGGTTGCACCATTAATCTTGCCGAGGAACTCGGTCGCCTTCACGTGCTTGACCTGGCGCTTCAGACGGTAGGCGAGCACGCCCATCTCCTTGCCCAGGGTGGAGGGGGTCGCCGGCTGGCCGTGAGTGCGGCACAGCATCGGCACGTCGCGGCCGTCCTCAGCCAGCTTCAGCAGAACATCAATCAGCTCCTCCGCGGCGGGAATCCACACGTTCTCAACGGCGTCCTTGATACCCAGCGCGTAGGAGAGGTTGTTAATGTCTTCAGAAGTGCAGCCGAAGTGAACCAGCGGCACCAGGTGACCCAGGCCCAGGCCCTCCAGGCGGCGGCCAATGTAGTACTCGACCGCCTTCACATCGTGAACGGTGACTGCCTCAATCTCAGCCAGCTCCGCCACAGAATCAGCGTTGAAATCGGTCACAATGGCGCGCAGGCTCTTCTTCTGCTCCTCGCTCAGCGGGGACAGACCCGGCAGCACCTCGTGCTCGCACAGGTAAATGAACCACTCAACCTCAACGTGGATGCGGTCGCGGTTCAGCGCCGCCTCAGAGAGGTAGTTGGTCAGGGGCGCGGTCACGGAAGCGTAGCGTCCGTCCAGGGGGCCCAGCGCAAGTTCGCCGGTGCCCAGGTCAATACGGCCAGAAGGCAAGAAGGTGTTATTGGTGTGAGACATAACTCTATTTTTGCATGAATTCGCCGAAAAAAAGAGGCGGGCAGAGCATATGGACGTGACGGGTGGCTGGGTTAGTTGCAGAAATATGACAAAACGAGGGGGTGCGGAGGGGGCATTTTTTGGGTTTTGAGGGGCAAAAACGTGCGAATTCTTCGAAACAAGCCTGAGTTATCCACAGGTTGGCGTACTCCGCCTGCACGGTCACCGCGGCAGATTTAGCCTAAAACAAACCCGCCGCGAAAGGACACACTATGAGCACCCTCGTCGACACCGCACCACCACCCGTACCCCAGCTGCCCCGAATCGAACCGACCGATATTCTCCGCGCAGCTGGACACATGGGCATCGGCACCGCCGCCGGCCACGCCCTCGCCACCCAGCTCATGGCAGCAGCCACCCTCGCCCGAGCCAAAGGCGCAGAACTCTCCCATAGGATGCGCACCGAAGCCCAAGAAATCCGCACCGCACACCAACGCGCCAACGAACTCAACGGCGACCACTGGGCATCCGAAGCCGGACGCGCCTACCGGCGACAACTCGAAGAACACCGCGAAAAAATCCGCAACCAGGCCGAACAAGCCGAAAGCGCCGCAGCCATGATCGCCGCCGCCGGTGAAGAACTCGCCAACGACCTCACCGCCAAAGCGCAGGCAATCCAAGCTGCCGCCTCCGTTGTAGACGGGCTACTCGGCAAACTCGCCGACGGCGCAGCCGACGCACTCGAAAAACTCAACCCCGGCGAAATCATCGCCCGCTCAGGCGTGCAAAAAGCCCAGTCAACGCTGGATTCACTCATGCACGTGAACCTGCCCGACGGGCTGAGCTCGCTCATCCGAACCCACTAACCTCACCCTAGGAGACACCATGATTACCGGACCCACCGTTGCGCCCATCGGTGACCTCACCGACTCCGCAGGGCCCACCGCAGGCACCATCAGCGTTACCCTCGAAGAAATGCCCGCCATCGCTGACGGCCTCGACACCGTCAGTCGCACCTGCGCCGACCGTACCGTGCCCATTCTCGGCATCGCCAATGAGACCCGACTCTTCCTCGGCATCAACGGACGCGCCCAGCTGGCTGCCACTCTCTGCACCGGCCTCGCTGCAGACCTCGGTGTGAGTGCCGCAAAGTTCGGCGCCACCGCAGTCGTTGTCCGAGTCGCCCACAGCTCCTACCTGCAGGTTGAAAACACCGTCGCAGGCTGGTTCGAATCCATGGGCATTGCAAAGGACGGCAAGCTGCCCGACGGACGTAGCACCCAAGATCACTTGCGCGGACTCATCGCCGGAGAACCCGGCGAAGCTGAATACCTCATCAAGCTCACCATTCCCGAGTTTGGGTACTTCTCGGCATCTTGGATGCTGCCGTATTCGCCTATCATCGCGGGTATTCTGTTTGGTTTTACCGCCTATATGGATGCCCAGTGGAACCCCGAAATTGCTCGTCAGCGAGCATTTGACCGCCTTGCAGACATGTTTGGTCTTCCGCGAGGATTCGTTCGAAAGGCACTGGACGGTGGCCTATTCAGTATCGCCAAATCTGGAATCGATACCTTTCTTGGCGCTAAGGCTCATAATATTCGGACCGCTTCTGCCGACGAATACGGTATCGCTGCGCACCGCGGCGAGAAAAGCCAGCTCTCCATAGGCACCAGCTCAGATCGTCTTCTTGCGGCTGCTAAGGCACAGGATCAGGAATTTGAGCGTTCCCGCCAGAACCCCTCGACCGCTGAACGTAGTGCCGTGCTCGTTACCGTTATGTACGAAGCAGGGCACGAAGGCGACCCAGCCCATGCCCTGTATGTGGTGAGCGTTCCAGGTACCAACTTTAACTCCTGGGGCGGATCCATCATAGATGTCCCTGGTGCCGAACGCGAAGCATTGGGCAAAGATACTATGGAGAACCCCGCATATCAGATGGTTTTGCAGGCTCTACGTGATGCCGGAGCGCCTCAGGGTGCTCGTGTGTACATGGAGGGCTTCAGCCAGGGCGCCATGATTGCCTACAACATGGCGAATAGTACTGAAGTCGCTCAAGAAATCAATATTGTGGGTGTTTATGCCCAAGGTGCTCCGCTACGAGGCCTGCCGGCTAAACGCCGTGATTTTGCTGTGGACTACGTGGAAGGAGACGGTGACTGGGTTCCTGACTCAGCGGTGAATCCTCTTGCCCAAATTTTCGGGGGAACATGGAGTCCTGATGAACGCGATACAGTAATCACCGTCAATAACCCTGAACATCATGGCGAGAATTACCACGAAGCACTAAAACGTGAAGGGCATAGTGGCAAGGTGCCTGGCGGCATGCGCGCTGCAATGGAGGGTAAAGAGTACGCGCTGGGGGAACAGAAGGTAACCTCAGCCTCAAGCCTGCCGGACGGTCTGCCTCCCGCTCTACGAGTGGGTATAACTATCAAACGTACCGAGGTCTACGGCGGGGCAGCCCTTGCATCAGGAACTGTGCCTGGCCCCTTGGGTATAGCTGAGCTGGCTGATGAGAAGCCAGGCGAGCGTCTGGGGCGGGCAAAGCGTGGTATCGAAGATACCGTCCCCGCCGTCATCGAGGGCGTCAAAAAGACCCTCCCTCGCCCCGAGCCGACTCCGCAGGAGAAGCCTCAGGCCCCGGAGCCTGCATGGCCCGAAACCCCCGTGCCACCGATGCCCAAGGTGCCCCTCCTGCAGGGATACAACCCGCAGAATATTCCGCCCGCCATCAATATGCCGGCGGACCTGAATCGTCCGGAGCCTGCACCCATCAAGCTGCCCGCCCGAATCGAGGCAGAAGGTCAGCTGCCGCCTGCAGGTCTGATCCCGCCGGACATTCTGCCCAAACCTGCAGATCTGCATACGCACATCGAAAAGGCTGTTACTCAGCCAATCATCGATCAGCTGCAGCTCCCTAGTCCTGGTTCTGTGCTCAGGGACCCGTTCCCCGGGCCCCGACAGGGTGGAGACTACGGCGGCGTTGAGTCGCTCATTCCCATCCAGCCAGGCCAGAAGCCTGCACCCATGCTCCCGCCCAAGAGCATTGACCCCGGGTTCCTCGTCCCAGCTCCTCCCGAGAACATTGACCCCGGGTTCCGCGCCCCAGGCCATCCCGAGGACCTGACTCCCCTCGAGGAGCGTGAACCCCTGATGGTCTAAACACCGAGTCTAAAAGCACCAATCTCAACGGCTCGGTGGAGGGTGGAGGGGACGAGTAGAGAAGAGAAGAGAAAAGGAGGGGCGCCACCGGGAACAACCCCGGCGGCGCCCCTCCATCTTTGCGTACAGCACTCGCGGCCAGTATCTGCTGCCTGCACAGTTACAGCTTGCTCGCGACCTGCTCTCCAGGTGAGAAGCGTTAGCCTCCGAGCCGCCCGCAGGCACATACTGGAACCATGAGCCAGTCAGCTGAACACGCCAACATCCCGGTCCGCCCCGTCTTCAACACCCTGCCCAGCTACGCGGCAGGCAAGCCGCCCACACCCGTTGAAGGCCTCACTCAGTACAAGCTCTCCTCGAACGAGAACCCGCTGGGCCCCGTACCCGAGGTTGCGCGCGTCCTCGCAGAATTTGCGACAGCGCACCGCTACCCCGACCCGCTCTCCACCGCCCTGCGTCAGAAGCTCTCCGCACGGCTCGGCGTGGACGCTGACGACATCGTCACCGGTGCCGGAAGCCTCGGTGCGCTCAACCAAATCCTCAAAACCTTCGCCGGCGTAAACGCCGACGGCGTGCAGGATGAAGTCATCTACGCCTGGCGCTCCTTCGAGGCATACCCGATCCTCGTCGGCATTATGGGCGCTCGCAGCGTGCAGGTGCCGAACCTGCCCGACGGCTCACACGACCTGGACGCCATGGCGGCAGCCATCACCGACCGCACCCGCCTGATCCTGGTCTGCACCCCCAACAACCCGACCGGCCCCGCCGTCACCGAAAGCCAAATCCGTGCGTTCCTGGAGAAGGTGCCCGCCCACATCCCCGTGGTGATTGATGAGGCGTACTTCGAGTTCTGCGCCGCCTCCACCGTGCCGGAAGGTGAAGAAGCCCCGCTGAACGGCCTGGACATCTACCGCGACTATGAGAACGTCATTATTCTGCGCACCTTCTCCAAGGCGCAGGGCCTGGCGGGTCTGCGCGTGGGCTACTCGATTTCGCACCCGCAGATTACGCAGCACCTGCGCGTGGCGGCAACCCCGTTCGCCGTGACGGCGCTGGCTGAGGCGGCGGCTATCGCCTCCATCGAGCATGAGGATGCGGTGATGGAGCGCGTGAGCCACCTGGTCTCTGAGCGTGAGCGCGTGACCGCCCGCTTGCGCGAGCTGGGGTACGAGTTCCCGAGCACCTACGCGAACTTTGTATGGCTGCCGCTGGGGGAGCGCACGGGTGAGTTCGTGCAGCTGATGGCTGAGCATGCGCTGTCGGTGCGTGCGTTTGGTACCGAGGGTGTTCGCGTGAGTATCGGTGAAGTGGAGGCGAACGACCGTTTCCTCTCGCTCTGCGAGGTCTTCGCGAAGGGTCTCTAGAGCCTCTTGTGAAGGGGCTTGGGTGATGACCCGACCATAATTGAACAATGTACTATTTTCCCTTGTCGAGGATCGTTTAAGCTTTTCAATCGGTTCTCGCGTGGGAAAAATGGCGGCTCGAAAAAGCGCTTAATGGCTAAACTAAACCTCCTATATATTCTAGAAAAAGAATATATGGGAGGTTTAATTTAATGATGTTCAAATAGTGAATGACAGGGCACAATACACTGCGTTATCAGCGTAACTGCCGCGAGATAAAGCCGGAAAGAGTAGACTGGTAACTATATATACCCAGACCCTCACAGGCCTGCCGGAACACCTCAAACCCTGCACCATCAGGTGAAAGTTGAGACTAAAACCCAAGCCGCTGAGGGCCAAGCCCTCGTCACGTGTGGAGGTTAGATGCACGAGAACGACAAGTACCCGGGAGTGCCCGAGCGCATCCAGCTCATGGATGAGAACGGCACCGTCCACGAACACCCCACCTTCAGCCGATACGTCAAAGACGTCGATGGTGATACCCTGCGCGAGGCCTACCGCCTCATGTACACCACCCGCCGCTTCGACGACGAGGCGACCGCCCTGCAGCGCCAGGGCCAGCTCGCCCTGTGGGTTCCTAGCCGAGGCCAGGAGGCCGCGCAGGTCGGCTCCGCACTGGCCTACGCCCCCAACGACTACATCTTCCCCTCCTATCGTGAGCACGCCGTCGCCCTGGCGCGCGGTGTGGATTTCCGCGATCTGATTACCATCTTCCGCGGCACCACCACCCACGGTTGGGACATGAAGGCCCACAACTTCCACACCTACACCAAGGTGCTGGCCGCCCAGACCCTGCACGCCGTCGGCTACGCCATGGGCCTGAACTTCGATGCCGATATCGAGGCTGAAACCGGCAAGCGCCCCACCGGCCAGGGCCAGGCCACCGACCCCGCAACCGACGCGCAGAAGCCCGCCGTCGCGGTCTACTTCGGCGACGGCTCCTCCAGCGAGGGCGATGCTCACGAATCCATGGTCTTCGCGGCCTCCTACGACGCACCGGTGCTCTTCTTCGTGCAGAACAACCGCTGGGCCATCTCGGTTCCCTTCGAGGTGCAGTCGCGCGTGCCGATTTCGACCCGAGCCGCCGGTTACGGCTTCGAGGGCCTGCGCGTGGACGGCAATGACATCCTGGGCGTGCTCGCGGTGACCCGTTACGCCATGGAGAAGATTCGTGCCGGCGAGGGTCCCGTGCTCATCGAGGCCGAGACCTACCGCCTGGGCCCGCACACCACTGCCGACGACCCCACGAAGTACCGCACCGAGGCCGACCTTGAGGGGCCGCTGCACCGCGACCCCATGATTCGCCTCGAGAAGTACCTGCGCGAGCAGGGCTACGCTGACGATGCCTTCTTCGAGGAGGTGGCCGAGTCCGCCCAGAAGGTTGCCTCTGGCGTTCGCGACGCCGTGCTTTCCGCCGAGGTGGCCGACTTTGAGCACTTCTTCGACCGCGTCTACGCCCAGGAACACCAGCAGGTTGAGGACGACCGCGAATTCTACCGTACCTACAACGCAGGCTTTGAAGAGGAGTAAAGATGAGCGAAAACATTGAGCGTTTGACCCTCGCCAAGGCCATTACTCGCGGCCTGGAGGATGCCCTGGAGGCTGACCGCACCGTGGTTCTGCTCGGTGAGGATATCGGCAAGCTCGGCGGCGTGTACCGCGTGACCGAGGGCTTGCAGGCCCGCTTCGGCAACCGCCGCGTCATGGATAGCCCGCTGGGGGAGTCCGGCATTATCGGCACCTCCATCGGTATGGCCCTGCGTGGCTACCGTCCCGTGCCGGAGATTCAGTTCGACGGCTTCGTGTTCCCCGCCTACAACCAGATCACGAGCCAGCTGGCGAAGATTCACAACCGCACCGATAAGCAGTACACGGTGCCGGTGACTATCCGCATTCCGTACGGTGGCGTGATTGGTTCGGTGGAGCACCACTCCGAGTCCCCGGAGGCGCTGTTCGCCCACACTGCGGGTCTGCGTATTGTGACCCCCTCGACCCCGCACGAGGCGTACTGGATGACCCGCAAGGCGATTGAGTGCCCCGACCCGGTCATTATTTTTGAGCCGAAGCGCCGCTACTGGCTCAAGGGTGAAGTGGACTTTAGCGACACTTCCTTTGATCCGTTTAGCGCCCAGGTGGTGCGTGAGGGTACGGACGCGACCATCGTTGCGTACGGTCCGCTGGTGCCGGTTGCTCTGGCTGCTGCGGAGGCTGCCGTGGAGGATGGCCGCTCGATTGAGGTCATTGACCTGCGCTCGATTTCGCCGCTGGATGTGCCGACCGTTGCTGCTTCGGTGGCGAAGACTGGCCGCCTGATTGTCGCGCACGAGGCGCCGACCTTCGGCGGTATGGGTGGCGAGCTGGCTGCGGCGATTACGGAGCGTTGCTTCTACAGCCTGCAGGCGCCAGTGATTCGCGTGGGTGGCTACTACATGCCGTACCCGGTGTCCCGTGTTGAGGAAGAGTACGTGCCCGATATTGACCGTATTCTTGAGGCGGTCGACCGCGCTTTTGACTACTAGGCATTCTCTGATCTGACGTATCAGCGTGTTGCGCTATGGCGGGTTGCGAACCCGCACAGAATATTCCATATAGGGTATATGCCCTAGTGAGAGGTAAAAATGTCCCAGATTTTCCCGCTCCCTGACGTGGGTGAAGGCCTGACCGAAGCAGAAATCCTCAGCTGGAAGGTGGCAGTCGGCACCGAGGTCGCCATCAACGACGTCCTCGTCGAAATTGAAACCGCGAAGAGCGTCGTGGAACTTCCCTCGCCCTTCGCCGGCACCGTCGAGGCGCTGCTCGTTGCCGAAGGTGAAACCGTTGAGGTGGGCACCCCGATTATCAGCATCTCCGGCGGCGACAACGCACCCGCAACCCCGGTAGCCCCTGCCGCGGCAGAGGCTGAGTCCGGCACCGCGCTGGTCGGCTCCGGTCCCAAGGCGGATGCGGTGAAGCGTCGCGCCCGCAAGCGCCCCGCCTCCGCAACCCAGCCCGCACAGGCTACTGCGGCACCGGTCGCACCGGCTGTTCAGGCACCCGTGGCGCACACCCCCTCCGACCCGGTGAATCGCAACCAGGGTCTGCTGAGCGAGCTGGCTGAGCGCGCCTCCCGTTTTGTGGAGAACACCCCGCTGAACTCGATGGTGCAGCGCCTGGCACCCGAGCCCGCAGCAGCTCCCGCGCCGACTCTGGCTCCCGAGCAGGTTCCGCACCGCCCGACCCTCGCGCCGCCTCCGGTGCGCCTTGCCGCAAAGGAGCTGGGTGTTGACCTGGCGAACGTGACCGCTACCGGTGCGCGCGGCCAGGTGACCAAGCAGGACCTCATGAACTATGTGGCGCACCTGAGCGATGTGCAGCATAGCGGCGCCCGCCAGCCGTTCTGGCAGCCCGCAACCACTCCCGGTGACCGCATTGAGCGCATCCCGGTGCGTGGCGTGCGTAAGGCTACCGCGAAGGCGATGGTTTCTTCGGCGTTTAGCGCCCCGCACGTGTCCATCTTCGTGGATGTTGACGCCTCCCGCACCATGGAGTTCGTGAAGCGCCTGAAGAAGTCCCGCCACTTTGAGGGCGTGAAGGTCACCCCGCTGCTGGTACTTGCCGCCGCGGTCATTTGGGCTGCTGAGCGTAACCCGCAGGTCAACGCGACCTGGACCGATAGCGAAATCCAGATTAAGCACTTCATGAACCTGGGTATTGCTGCGGCGACCCCGCGCGGCCTGATGGTTCCGAACATTAAGGACGCTCAGGAGCTGTCCCTGCGTGAGCTGGCTATTGCGCTGAACAACCTGACCACTCGCGCCCGTGAGGGTAAGACTCAGCCCGCTGAGATGGCGAACGGCACCCTGACCATTACGAACATCGGTTCGCTGGGTATTGATACGGGTACCCCGATTATTAACCCCGGTGAGGTGGCGATTGTTGCCTTCGGTACGATCAAGCAGAAGCCGTGGGTGGTTGATGGTGAGGTTATTCCTCGCTGGGTGACGACCCTGGGTGGCTCCTTCGATCACCGTGTGGTGGACGGCGACCTGTCAGCTCGTTTCATGGCTGATGTGGCTGCGATTCTTGAGGAGCCTGCACTGCTGCTGGACCACTAAGCGGAACATTTTGGCTAGTCAGCGCCGTATTGCTGGGTAGCTAAGGCCGTTTAGGATACAGATACTTAGATACAGAAAACCTCCGGTACCTTTCGTAAGGTACCGGAGGTTTTCTGCACGTTTTATCCCTATCGCAACGAGGCGCGGGTGCTTAGAAGACTAGGCGTCCTCGCGTGCCACCTGGTCGCTCGGGTACTTGTCCACGCGGCGGTGGTACAGGCGTCCCAACAGGCCGCCGAGGATAGCGCCGAGGAAGCTCAACGCCAGAACCAGCAGAACCGCGAGCAGGCCGTTCGCGAAATCGCCCGCAATCAGCTTCTGCAACGACAGGGACGCGACACTATTCTGGAACAGCTGAGGCATGAGGAAGGTCGCCAGGGACCCGAGGATGAGCGCCATAATCTGCCAGAGCCACACGGCAATGCCCTGCTTAGCGCCGGCGAATCGTGCCATGCGTCCTGCCGCGTAGCCGCCCACCAGATAGGCGAAGAAGATGAGCACACTCAGCGCCACCGCGACCGGTACGGCGTTGGATGCGCCGCTGAAGAGTCGGGAGACCACCGGGGCGTACTCGATGGACTCGCTCTGACCGGTCAGGGTCAGCCACGACTGGATAGCCCATAGGCCACCGTCCATGAGGGAGATGGTGATTAGCCAGCCGAGCAGGCCGGGCAGTAGGTGCATGCGGGAGTAGCGGCTCTTCTGCATGGACAGTGCGGTTGCGGCGGTGAGGATGGGTTCCGAGCCAGCGGCATCACCTGCGGGGGTGGGGATGACGAAGTGGTCATCATCCGCCGGATTAGCCTGCGGGGCGTTCGATGCCGCATGGGCGTTACCGGGTGCGGGCACCTCGTAGCTTGCCGCAGCGGTAGGCGCGGTAGCGGGGGCAGGGGTTGCGCCGCCGCGTACGTTGTCCGTGCTGGGGGCTGCGGGCTTGTCGAGCCAGCTGAGGTTGTCGGTAGCGGGTTCGCCCAAGTCAGCACCGGAGTCTGCACTTTGAGCGGCGCTGTTTGCGGAGAGGAGCGGCTGGGTTGCGGTAGCCGCCTCGGTGAGGGGGCGGGTCGCATCCTGCGAGGACTGCGCGGAGGACTGAGCCGAAGAGGCCGCCTCACGCGCCTTTTCGTGGGCGCGGCGTGCCGCGTTCAGCTCCTCATCGGTCAGAATCACGGTGGGGTCGTCGGAGGAGAATGCCGCCTCCCACAGGTCACTTTCGGTGGGGGAGGACGCCGCGGCGGCCGGGCGCTGCTGCGGGGTGTTGTTCTGTGCGTTCATTAAATCCTTTGGATTCTAGTCCTGGGTGCTGATTTAGCGGTTGCGGTCAGCGTAGAAGGCGCGTGCTTCTTCCAGGGCTTCTGCGGAGTAGGTGTGCGGGTATGCCGGGCGTTCGTTCTCGTCCAGGGTGCGGATGACGCGGCCGGGGTTGCCCACCACGAGGGAGTTAGCCGGGACGTCCTTGGTGACGACGGTGCCCGCGCCAATCACGGAGTTCTTGCCGATGGTCACACCGCCCAGGATGATGGCGCCGCCACCGATCCAGACGTTGTCTTCAACGGTGATGGGCTCGCCACCTTCCCAGTATGCGGCGCGGTCGATCGGGTTGAGCGGGTGGGTGGGGGTGAGGAACTGTACGTTGTTGCCGACGAGCACGGTGGAGCCGATGCGGATCGGGCAGACGTCCAGGAAGACGCAGCCAAAGTTGAAGAAGGAGCCGTCACCAATATAGGTGTTCACGCCGTAGTCGAAGCGTGCGCCGGGGCGGATGTGCGAGTGCTCGCCCAGGTGGCCGAGGTGTTCACGGTAGACGTGCATTGCCTGTGCCTGCTCGCCGCGTGCGTAGTGTTCTTCGGCGAGGACGGTTGCAGCGTGGATGCGCTTAGTCTGCGCGGCGCATTCGGCGTCGGGCATGTAGGCGGCGCCGGAGACCATGCGGTTGAAGATGTCGCCGTTGGGGCGCTGCGGGGTGTGCATTAGTGGGCTCCTCCCAGAAGGTAAGCAAGTGCGATGATGGCCATTCCGAACAGGATGACGACTCCTCCGGCGATAGCGAATCGTTTGGAAATTTCGCGGAGGAGCTTCTTGAACTGCTCGTCAGTGATGTCTTGCTGTCGTTTACTCATGCTTTAAGTATCCCAGAGTTGCGGGGTTCTGCCTTAGTGTTTCGGTGTTTATTGCGGTATCTGGGGTGGGTGTACCGTGTGATTTTCAGCGTGGAAAGAAACGGTGCTGAGTTGAAGCGTGAGGGTGTGGGAAGGCACAATCAATGCATGACTGAGGCTCAGAAGAACACGAACCTGCAGGATGCGGCGGCACCTGCATCCCCCGCTGGCGTATCGGCTGGTACGCATCCGTTGGCGCATCGCCCCTGGTTGAAGAATTATTCTTCGTGGACTGCCCGCGATATTGAGCTGCCCGAGACGTCGCTGAGCCACCTCATTGACGAGGCGGTCCGCACCGTACCCCACAAGGTGGCGCTGGAGTTCTTTGGCGCGACCACGACCTACGCTGAGTTGGGGGACCAGATTGAGCGTGCTGCGGAGGGTCTGCGTGTGGCTGGTGTGCAGGCGGGTGACCGTGTGGCGCTGATTTTGCCGAACTGCCCTCAGCATATTGCGGCGTTCTACGCGATTTTGCGTCTGGGCGCGATTGTGGTGGAGCATAACCCTCTGTACACGGGCGCGGAGTTGCGCCACATGTTTGAGGATCACGGCGCGAAGGTCGCGATTGTGTGGGATAAGATCGCTTCGCATATTACGGGTCTTCCGGCGGATATCCGCCCGAACCATATTTATTCAGTGAACATGATTTCGGCGATGCCCGCGCTGATGCGTACCGCGCTGAAGCTGCCGTTGAAGAGCGCGCGTGCTTCGCGTGAGAAGCTGACCGGTCCTGCGCCGGGTACGGTGTCGTGGGCTCAGCTGGTGAAGAGCGAGCGTATTGACCCGTCGCATCGCCGCCCGACGGCGCACGATATTGCGCTGCTGCAGTACACCTCGGGTACGACCGGCCTGCCGAAGGGCGTGATGCTCACGCACCGCAACCTGGAGTCTAATGGCCGCATGGGTGAGGTATGGATTAACCCGGGTGATGACGAGGTGATTTACTCGGTTCTGCCGCTGTTCCACGCCTACGGTATGACCCTGGGCGTGACGATTGCGTCGCTGTGCCGTGCCCGCCTGGTGCTGTTCCCGACCGTGGACATGGACCTGATTTTGAAGGCGATGAAGAAGACCCGCCCGACCATTCTTCCTGCGGTTCCGCCGGTGTATCGCCGCCTGATGGATGAGGCGAAGAAGCGCGGCGTGTCTCTGGAGGGTATCCGTTATGCGGTTTCTGGTGCGATGAACCTGCCGCCTGAGCTGGTTGCCGAGTGGGAGGAAGCGTCCGGCGGTTTCATGGTGGAAGGCTACGGCCTGACCGAGTGCGCGCCGCTGGTGTCCTGCAACCCGCTCAATGACACTCGCCGTGCCGGTTTTATTGGTGTTCCGTTCCCCTCCACCGATATTCGTGTGGTGGACCCGGAAACTGGCGAGGACGTGCCTGATGGTGAAGAGGGCGAGCTGTGGGTGAAGGGCCCTCAGCGTTTTGCTGGTTACTGGAAGCGTGAGGACGAGACGGCGAAGACCATCACCCCCGAGGGTTGGCTGCGTACCGGCGATATTGTGCGCCTGGATGAGGACTACTTCATTCAGATTGTCGACCGTATTAAAGAAGTTATTATTACCGGCGGTTTCAACGTCTCCCCGACGGAGGTTGAGGTCGCGCTCAAGCAGCACGACATGGTCGCGGATGCGGCGGTCGTCGGTATTCCGTTGCCCGCCGGTGGCGAGATGGTGGTCGCCGCTGTAGTTCCCGCCCCGGGCCGGGTGGTGCAGGAGCATACTCTGCGTGAGCACTGCTATTCGAAGGTGACTCGTTATAAGGTTCCGCGCCGCATCGTGGTGGTGGATGATCTGCCCCGTTCGATGCTGGGTAAGGTTCTGCGCCGTAAGGTGCGTGAGCAGCTGATTGCTTCGGGCGAGTTCGATCAGTAGGTTGATTCCCCACCGCCCGTAACGGGTGGCACTATGGACGCCGGCTTGGGTTTTTGTACCCCGGGCCGGCGTTTTGTGTGCGCCTGAATACACCGTCAATGACGCTTTGTGACCTGGCAAATAATCACCGCATGACGAATTGTGACAAAATATGACGACCTTGACGTTCTGTGTCTCATGAATAGCCATTAACTTCCACACCCGCCCTTGTGCGTGCTGTAATTGTCCCATCATCATTCCCATCGGATGTGCTAGTACCAACGTGAGCACCCGGCGGAACGCATCATCATTCAACAGAAAGATTCATAGCCGTGAAGAAGTTTGCTGCTGCACTCGCAGTTGTCCCCATGGTCTTTGGCCTGGCAGCCTGCGGTTCCACCAACTCCTCCTCTTCCTCCTCTTCCGCATCTAAGAAGGTCACCATCGGTGTGGTTGGCTCTGAGAAGTTCAACAAGACCCTGAAGGAAGAAGCTAAGAAGCAGGGTATCGACATTGAGTTCAAGGAGTTCAGCGCTTACACCGAGCCGAACCCCGCACTGGACGCCGGTGACATCGACATGAACCGCTTCCAGCACATCGCGTACCTGTCCAACTACAACGTGAGCGCTAAGAAGGACCTGCAGATTGTCGGCCCGACCGTCATCTACCCGATGGCTCTGTTCTCCAAGAAGCACTCCAAGTTGGCTGACATCCCCCAGGGCGGCGAGATCGTTATCCCGAACGACACCGTGAACGAAGCACGCGCTCTGAAGCTGCTGAAGACCAACGGCCTGGTTACCTTCAAGAACGCTGATGTTGACGCACCCACCATCGACGACGTGGACACCGCTAACTCCAAGGTGAAGGTCACTCCCGTCGACGCAACCCAGACCGTGGTTGGCATGGAGTCCGCTGATGGCGCAGTCGTCAACAACGACTTCCTCAAGGATGCAGGTCTGAAGCCCGCAGACGCCCTGGCTCAGGACGACCCCAAGACCGACCCCTCGGCAATCAAGTATGTGAACCTCTTCGTTGCTCAGAAGGACAAGGCTGACGACGAGACCTACAAGAAGATTGTTGAAATCTTCCACACCAAGCCCGTCATGGATGTTGTTCAGGAAGAGACCCGCGGCACCGCTGTTGAGGTCAACGTGAGCACCGACGAGCTACGTCAGTCCCTGGCTAACGAAGAAGCCAAGCTGCGCGCCAAGAAGTAATCTTCTAAATACACGCCTCCTCTAGGCATACGCAAAGGCGGTAAGTCTAAGCACCCGATGCGGGTCACGACAGGCTTACCGTCCTTTGCGTAACGGCGTTAATGCCCTTTAGCGCCCCAACCACGACATACAACGGATACAAACTTATGAGTGAACTGGTACAGAGCTTCGGTGACAGCACCGAGCCCATGGTGGTTCTGGACGGAGTCTCCAAGGTCTTCGGCAACGGCCCCAAGGCAGTAGTTGCTGTGGACAACGTCTCCCTCAGCATTAACCGCGGCGAAATCTTTGCAATTATCGGCTACTCCGGCGCCGGTAAGTCTACCCTGGTCCGCCTCATCAACGGCCTGGAAACCACCACCAGCGGCACCCTGACCGTTGGCGGCTTCGAGATTTCCGGTAAGCGCGACTCCGAACTGCGTGAAGCACGCACCAATATCGGCATGATCTTCCAGCAGTTCAACCTGATGAACTCCCGCACCGTGCTCGGTAACGTCGAGTTCCCGCTGAAGATTGCCGGCTGGTCTAAGAAGGACCGCCGCGAACGCGCCCTGGAAATGCTTGAGTTCGTGGGTCTTGCCGACCGTGCAGGTCATTACCCGAACCAGCTTTCGGGTGGTCAGAAGCAGCGTGTGGGTATTGCTCGTGCGCTCGCGACCAGCCCCGCCCTGCTGCTGGCGGATGAGTCCACCAGCGCGCTGGACCCGGAAACCACTCATGAAGTTCTTGCGCTCCTTAAGCGTGTGAACCGTGAACTGGGTGTGACCGTCGTGGTGATTACCCACGAGATGGACGTGGTCTCCAGCATCGCTGACCGTGTGGCTGTCATGGAGTCCGGCCGCGTGGTGGAGCAGGGCAACGTCTACGACGTCTTCTCCAACCCGCAGACCGACGTGGCAAAGCTGTTTGTTGCGACCACCGTCAAGCTCGCCCCCACCGGCAAGGAAGCGGCTGAGCTGCGCGCAAACCACAAGGGTTACCTCATCAACGTTGAAATTGTGGAGGGTAACCAGGAGCTCGGTAAGGTGCTGTCCTACCTGGGCGCCCGTAACGTCCGCTTCAACATTGTGGGCGGCGGTATTGAGACCCTGCAGGGTAAGGCGTACGGTACCCTCACCCTGGAACTCCTTGGCGAAATCACCAGCATTGATGCCGCCGTTGCCGAACTGAAGACCGTTGCCCGCGTGCAGGAGGTGCGCTAAATGTTTGCTACTACTCTTCCGCTGGCTGCGTCTAAGACGGACTGGTCCGAGTTCCTGCCCGAGAAGCTGCTCCCGGCTATCGGCGATACGTTCTACATGGTGTCTATCACCATGCTGTGCGCCGGTCTGGTCGGCCTGATTGTGGGTGCTCTGCTGTACACCACCCGTGAGGGCAACATCTTCCAGAACCGTTTCGTGTACACGATCCTGAATATTCTGGTGAACGTGATTCGCCCGATTCCGTTCATTATTTTGATTGCGGCTTTGGGCCCGCTGACGAGCGCCGTGGTGGGTACCCGCCTGGGCGTGAATGCGGCGGTCTTCGCAATGAGCTTCGGTGCTGCATTCGCTATTGCCCGTATCGTGGAGCAGAACATGGTCTCCATTGACCCGGGCGTGATTGAGGCGGCGCGTGCGATGGGCGCTTCAAAGCTGACCATCCTCTTCACCGTGATGATTCCGGAGGCGCTTGGCCCGCTGATCCTCGGTTACACCTTCCTCGTCATTGGCGTGGTGGATATGTCCGCTATGGCCGGTTACGTGGGTGCTGGCGGTCTGGGTAAGATCGCGATTGTGGACGGCTACCAGCGCTTCAACGATGAGATCACCTGGGCTGTTGTGGCGATTATTATCGTCCTGGTTCAGCTGGTTCAGTTCATCGGTAACTTCCTGGCGAAGAAGGTTATGCGCCGATAAGCTCGTGCCCCTTGTAGGCCTTGTAGGTACTGTAGGTACGGCTGATACAGCATAGAAGACCCCCGGTCTGCTCCTTGAGGAGCGGGCCGGGGGTCTTTCCTCGTACCGGGTCTTTCTTGATGCTGCTACGAGGGCGGCGGGTGCAGCTTAGCCCTGCGCCGCCTCCAGGTACATATCCGGGGCGGGCTTACCGGTGGGAACGTCGTTGCTGCTGACCCAGGTGCGCACCAGCGGGGCGTAGCCGTAGCTTTTCATCTTTAGGGTCAGAATGTTCGCGGTGGAGTTCGACGCCACCGCAACCGGCATGTCTATGACCTACACATCAACAACACCGCCAGATCACAGGGCGAATGCCCTCCGCGCGGAAGATTAGAGCCTTCCGCCATCTATGCGAAGAGCGAGCCGTTTGTGCTTCTTATGCTTCGCCAATCGACCGACCGAGCCGACCGACTGGCCTGTGTTGTTTGTTGTGATGCCCCTTGTGCTTTTCATTCAAATACCTTTGTGTATTTTGTTTGGAAAGTACAAGGGCATTCGCTTCTCTCTCTCCCCTCACCTCTCTCAGCCTGAGCTGTGAGGTTGAGTCTTGGAACAGAAGGAGAGAAGCCAGAGAGAAAAAGAGCCTGAGCGTTAGCGAAGTCCGCTTAAGCGGACGTAAAATAAAAGTTCCTAGACCGTAGAACTGAAGTGAGAGAGTTGTGAGGACAAGACCAGAGTTATCTCCTGCTCGTAAGAGAAGAAAAGCATACGCACGTAGGAAAGAAGAAGAGAGGTGGGTGAAAGCAGCAGGGGAAATGAAGACTGTTTACCGCTGTATCTGCGATAAGAACCTAGAAATGTGTAAGGCAGAGGAGCATCCGAAGCGCAATAAGACGACTTAGGATGTAAGTTTGCTGAGGAGAGAGAACGGGCTGGGAGCTTTAGCAGCTAAATACTATAGTGTGCAGTGGCGCAAATTGTTATTGAATCATTACTAAAATAATTTTGACTCCCATTTTGCTGATTGATATCATAAAAGTGTTCTGTTTCACATCAAACTAGAGATATTATCAACAGCTAGAGAGGGACAGCCAATGAAAAATGTTAGTAAGTCAATTGCAAGTTGTATTTCTGTAACTGTAGCGATAGGTGATTAAAGTGGTCGACACTAGATACATACCGATACCTGAATTATATTTCGCAGGTTATTCTTGCTATTATTTTACATCTTCGCATGATATAATGGTTTATAATGTTCTCAGTATTTTAATTCTTTGTGGAGTTTTTGGGTACTCTGCATATCGTGCAAATAAGAACTACGTACAACCTGCGGCATCCTTCATAAAATCCGTATTTTTTATGTTGTCTGTGGTAATTTTACAAGTGTATTGGCTTGACCCTTTGGCTCAGGTTGTAGTTCTACTTATGAGTATCCTGTACGCTTTTGTTTTCTATAAGCAACAGCCGAAATAAGCATCCTTGGAGTTCTAAAACACCTAGCATCACGAGAACCTGCCAATGTTCAGGTTCTCGTGATGTTTTGTATTGGTACCGTTAGTGAGACTTTGGAAAAGTAGCGCTCCGCGAAAGTGCTGATGAGGTCAAAGGGCTACAAGAGCGGGTGCTAGAGAGGCAGCTGATAAGCATAGAAGACCCCCGGTCTGCTCCTTGAGGAGCGGGCCGGGGGTCTTTCTTGATGCTGCCTGCCAGGTGAGGCGGTGGCGCGGTGAGGCGTCTGCGGTACGTGCTTAGTTCTGCGCTGCCTCAGACTATTGAGCTGCCTCAGACTGCTGTGCCGCCTCAAGCTTGGCGATCCAGGTGCGTGCCGCCTCCCAGAGCTGCGGGTCATTGAACGAATCGAAGCGCCCAAAACCGGCCGGTGCCTTTGCCGGGTCGGTGCCTTCCGGAACGTAAATCATGACCTTTGTACCGGCGTCACGTGCCGCCTGCGCGCCCGCGGGGGAGTCCTCGAACGCCAGCGCCTCGTGACCTTCAAAGCCGAGGCGACGTGCCGCCTCCAGGTACATGTCCGGGGCGGGCTTACCGGCCGGAACGTCGTTGCTGCTGACCCAGGTGCGCACCAGCGGGGCGTAACCGTAGCTTTCCATTTTCAGGGTCAGAATGTTCGCGGTGGAGTTCGACGCCACCGCAACCGGCATGTGCTCGCTCAGGAAGCCCAGGAACTTCTGCGCACCCTCAATCAGGTCCACGCCGGAGCTGATGACCTCGTGCTCGGTGGTGAGCAGGTCCTTCATCACGCGTTCATGGTGCTCGGCGTACTCTGCGGAGGCAACATTCGGCTTCTGGCCGTTCTGCGCCTCGTAGGAGAGCAGGGCAAGCTCCTCGGCGACGTCGGCTGCCGCCAGGCCGGTGAGGCGGTGCTCGACCTCCTCGGTGAAGGGAACAGACCAGCGGGCGAAAAGCTCACGCTGCACATCGTTCCAGACGGTCTCGGAGTCGAGGAGGATGCCGTCGCAGTCGAAGATTGCGCAGCGGGGGAACCAATCGGAGGGTACTGTGTGTTCAAACATAATGTCAGTCTCTCACAGGGCTTTAGGCTATGGAAGCGGTGGCCCGGTGCGTGAGAAAACATGCGGGGCTCAAACCGGGTGAGGGCACAAAAGCACGCAGCACCTCAGCAGACATGGACAAACCCTCCCGCCGCATCCAGAACGGACGCAACGGGAGGGTAGCAGCCGTACAGCTTAGAGAGCGGACACCGGCTTATGAGTCACCTGACGCATAAACGGAATGGTCGCCAACAGGCCCACATAGACCAGCGCCAGACCCAGCGCAATAGCGCCGAAGGTCATACCGAACATCTTCGTCAGAATCTCACCCGAAAGACCCTGCGCCGCAATCAACGCCGTCAGCGGCAGACCCAGCAGCGCAGAAACCACGCTAATGAGCACCAGCGGACCGAAAACCACGGTAAGGCGCGAAGCCTGCAACATCCTCGTGGGGGTACCCATCATATTCAGCGAAGAGTACAGCGAACCACGCTCGTAAATGGCGGCGCTCTGGTTCAACACTGCGGAGAGGGTGACCAGCAGGTACGAGAAGAACAGCATGAGCAGCATGCCCTGGAACATGTCCGACATGATGGTCATGAAGGGGCCGGCGGCGGGGCCTACCTCCTTCGCCGTTTTGTTCATCTCACCCGCCAGAATCAGGATGGGGCCGAAGAAGGTCACCAAGAAGGTCGACAGCGCCACACCCGAAACCTGACGCCACGCCCCGCGCGGGGACTCCAGCACCGCACGATAACCCAGCAGAACCGACGCCTTCTGGGTCATACGCACACGGATCTTTGCGTACGCCCACACCAGGAAGGTACCAATTAGGTCGATAGCAACCATCATCAGCAGACCCGGCAGAGCAATGAAAATCGCTAGGTTCTTAATCGCGCTATCGGCACCGCCGTCCTGGAAGGGTGAGAACATGCTAAAACCCTTCGAGGTCGAAGCCAGAATCATCACGGCAATGACCAGAACAACACCGATACCCAGAGCAATGTAACCGGCGGAACCGGCCTTCGCGCGGGTACGCACACCCAGCGGGCTGATGCTGACCTTCGCCAGACCGAAGAGGGAGCTGAGAGCCGCCAGAACCATACAGCCCAGGAAGCAGTAGAAAATCACGCTCACCGGCAGGAGCATATTCTCAGCACCCAGCGGAACGTTCATGAAGTGTAAAGCGCCAAAGGGGAAAATCAGCACCAGGTAGAGCAACAGACCGATAATGAAGCCCACGAGGGAGTACACCAGCGCGTCCGCAACGGACAGACCCACAATCAGGGTCGTGGAGGCACCAATCAGACGCAGGGACGCCAGACGCTCGTCACGGCGGCGGGCACTCAAACGAGCAGCCGAAGCGCCCAGGGTAAAGAGCGGAACAATCAGCACCAGAGCGGCAACCCACGCCAAACCCATGTAGAGCTTCTGAATGCCCATCAGGTTGATCATTTCGTGGTCAACGTTGGCGTGCTCAAGCCAAGTACTCAGCGCCTGAACACCACCGGCAACCGTCAAAAACAGTGCCGAGGAGGCGGCAAAAGCCAGCACGGGAAGAATCGCCTGCGAACTCCATAGGGTTCGCTTGGCGAGTAGAGCATAGATTTGCATTATGCACCTGCCTGAGACTGAGCGCCGAAGCTCTGAGCGTGGTTCTGGGAAGCGGGAACACCGCCCTGGTTATTGCGCTGATCGCTCACAATCTGACCGTCCTGCAGGTACACCACGCGGGAGCACGCCGCCGCCACGTTCGGGTCGTGAGTAACCACCAGCAGAGTCTTACCCTGCTGCGGAATCATGGTCAGCAGCAGAGCCATCACCTCACGCGCGGTCTTCGAATCCAGCGCGCCGGTCGGCTCATCCGCGAAAGTCACGGGGGCACCGTTCACCTGGGAGCGGGCAATCGCCACACGCTGAGCCTGACCACCGGACATCTCGCCCATACGGCGGTCCAGCATCTGACCCAAACCCAGACGGTTCAGCAGATCAGCGGAAATGGAACGCGCCTGCTGGCGCGGCACACCGGCAATCATCGCGGCGAGGGAGACATTCTCCTCTGCGGTCAGCTCGGGAACCAGTAGACCCTGCTGGAACACGAAACCAAACGAGTTAGCGCGCAGGGAGGTGCGCTCACGCTCACTGAGGGACTCCACCGCCACCTGACCGGTCGGGCCATTGAACAGCACAGAACCGGCATCGAGCTTGATAATGCCCGAGAGCGCGTGCAACAGGGTGGTCTTACCGGAACCGGAAGGGCCCATAATCGCCACGGACTCGCCGGGGAAAATATCCAGGCTCACGTTACGCAGCACCGGGTTATTGCCGTACGACTTGTGCAGGTTACGGGCAGAAATAATCGCACCGCGCGCGAAGGGCGCCTGCTGCGCCTGCTGCGCCTGCTGAGGCACCTGAGCCGGGTAGCCCTGCTGAGGCTGGTAATAACCTGCCTGGCTCTGCTGGTTAGGCTGACCGGGCTGGCCGGGCTGACCCTGCTGGGGCTGACCCTGGTGACCGGAATACTGACCCGCAGGCTGCGCCGCCTGCGGAGGGGTCATTGAATACGGGTTCTGAGCCTGGAACTGCGGGTTCTGGGTTTGAGGATGGTTCTGGGATTGAGGATTCTGCGTCATGACAACCTTCATTGGGTATGAACTAACGGAAGTACTCTTCTATCATCTCAGCTTCTTGGCGGCTCACCCCTCCGTCTGAGGGCTGAAAAATATGGGAATACCCTGAAAAAATTCGCCCGACCGGGCGCTCAACCACCCCGCAGCTCATACCGCGGTATGAGTGCGCTTCATGAGAGAATACGCCTCTTGCCCCCTTGAACTGCGCGGGGGCAATGCCATACTAGAAGGATGACCGACGCACAGAACACCCCCATCATCACTCCGGTAGCCGACCCCGAGGCAGGAACCCGCATCATCTTCCTGCGCCACGGCCAGACCGACTGGAATATTGACCACCGCTTCCAGGGCGGCACCGACATCCCCCTCAACGACACCGGCAGGGAGCAGGTCCGCACCGCTATTGGCGCCCTGCAGCAGGCAGCAGCTGAGGGCACCACCGTGGACGCTATCGTCTCCTCGCCCCTTTCCCGCGCCGTAGAAAGCGCCGAAATCGTAGCCGAAGGCCTGGGCGTACCCTACCGCGGTGCCGTTGACGGCTTCCAGGAACGTTCCTTTGGCGACCTGGAAGGCCAGATCGCTACCCGCGAGCTGATTCTCGCCTCCCGCCAGTCCAACAATGCTTTCAATGTGGAACCGAAGAAGGACTTCCTCGCCCGCTCCCTCGCGGCGCTGAACCGCGTCCGCCGTGAATACGAGGGTCAGACCGTTGTGGTCGCCGCGCACGGCATGCTGATTGCCATGGTCGTGACCGCCTTGGTCGCTGAGCGCCACCCCGAACTGCTCAACGAGGACGGCATCTACCCGATTCCGGTGAACGCTTCCCTGACCGAGGTGCCCCTGCAGTATCTGGACGACGCAATCGACCGTCTGCTCGTACAGCACCTGGAGCCCGAGCTGGGCCCCGAGGAAGTACCGGAGGGCGCCGAGAATACGACCCTCACCCTGATTCGTCACGGCCAGACCGACTGGAACAAGGCGAACCTGATGCAGGGCATCACCGACATTCCGCTCAACGACACCGGCCGCGAGCAGGCACGCACCACCGGCAAGAAACTCGCCGACATGGGCCTGGAATTCACCATGCTAGTGTCCTCGCCGCTCTCCCGCGCCCACGAGACCGCGCAACTGGTCGGTGAGCACTTCGATCTGCAGGTGCACAAGACTTACCCCGAGCTGGTGGAACGCGCCTACGGTGCCGGTGAGGGCCTGGACATTCCCGCCCCCGAACGCCGCGCCCCCGAACGCTACTACCCGAACGTGGAATCCGAACGCGACGTGTACATCCGCGCGGTGCGTACCCTGCGCAATATCGTGCGTGAACTCTCCGAAGAGCCGGGCGACCAGAAGATTATTGCCGTCAGCCACGGTAGCTTTATCCGCCGCGCCCTCTCCGCAGCGGCCGGTGAAGAATGGACCGTGACCGTGCCGAACGCCGAACCGCTCACGATTGACGTGCCGGGCCTGTTCGCGTGGGACTCGACCAAGCAGTTCGACGAGGTGGGTCGCCTTGTTTGGTAAAGGTTGGTCTGGCGCTCGCGTGTGGCGGCTGATTCTCTGGCCGGTCACGGCGCTGTACTGCGCGGTGGTGGCGAGTATCGTGTTCGCCCCCGTACACGTGGACGATAACGAGATGGGAGGCCGCCTGGCGCAGCTGCTGGATACTGGCCATGCTGAGGGCTGGTTGCCTGCTTTCATCACCTATTCGAGTATCGAGCAGCTTTCGAACGTCATTATGTTCATTCCGGGCGGTTTTCTTTTCGCCCTGCTGCTCAAACCGAAGGCTCGCCCGCACGTGCTGTACTCGGGATTTCTGGTCAGCGCCTGTATTGAGACGATTCAGAGTTTCATGCCTGATCGCACCGGCGACCCAGTGGATGTGCTGATGAACGGTTCGGGTGCCCTGCTGGGCGCGGCGGGTGCTTTGGGTGTGCATCGTTGGCGTCGTGAACGTCGTGAGCGTCAAGGTAAATAAAGTTTTGTGCCCGGTGGAGGCGCTGGTTTCGAGGATTCTCGCTGAGGATTTTCGGAGCTGGCGCCTCCACTTTTTACCCTGTGAGGGCGCCGTGTAGGTGTTGGATACTGTGCGGATGAGGGGGGAGCGGGAAAACCCAACAGTTCATTAGGTCAAACAGACATAAACAGGCAGTGACCTCCGATATAGTGTGGTTTCTGTAGGGAACATTCGGGTAATATTCCGGTAAATACAGCGTTTTATATTGACTTACCCACAAAAACCCACATAAAATCAAGTATTACCCTCAAGTGTTCTGCTGGCTCACTGAAACCATGTCTCTCACGGTTATAAAAGCCGAGCAGAGCACAGAAAAGAACGCACAGATTTCCTCCCACTAGCCCAAAGGAACACCAGATTTATGTTCGCAGAAGAACGCCGTGCCGAAATTGCAAAGCTTGTTGCCTCCGCACGTCGTGTCAACGGCGCTGACCTTGCGCGCCGTTACGATGTGACCATGGAGACCGTGCGTCGTGACCTCGCCGCACTGGAAGAGGCAGGTAAGCTCCGCCGTGTCCACGGTGGTGCTGTCACCATTGAGCAGTCCACCTCCCTGGAGTCCTCCATCTCCTCCCGACAGGGCATGAACACCCCCGAAAAGCGCCGCATCGCCACCAAGGCATACCAGATGCTGCGCGACTCCGAGGCGGGCTCCATCGTCCTGGACGCAGGCTCCACCATCGAAATTCTCGCCGACCACATCGGCGCTGAGAACTTCAGCCTCAAGACCGGCAATGACCGCATCGTCATCACCCATGCACTGCACATTGCAGTCAAGCTCGCCGAAGCCGAAGGCGTCACCCTCGAGCTGGTCGGTGGCCAGCTGCGCAAGATGACCTGGGCTGCTGTTGGTGCACGCGCCGCAGAGCACTTCGGCACCATGCGCCCCGACATTGCGTTCATCGGTGCCAATGGCATTGAAGCGCATTTCGGCATCTCCACCCCCGGCATGAACGAAGCCATTGTCAAGACCGCGATCTGCAAGTCTGCTCGTCGCGTGGTCTTGCTCTGTGACTCTGCGAAGTTCGGTCAGGAATCTCTGGTCCGCTTCGCTGGATTCGAGGATATTGACACCCTCATTACCGATCGCGAGCCCGAAGGTGCCCTCCGTCAGGCACTTGAGGCCGCAAACGTTGAGATTGTGATTGCCTAATGATTATTACTCTGACTGCAAACCCCAGCCTGGACCGCACCATTGAACTGGGTGCGCCTTTGGCTCACGGTGCCGTGCAGCGTGCTGTCGGTGCCGTACAGGATCCCGGCGGCAAGGGCGTGAATATTTCGCGTGCCCTGCAGGTTTCCGGTGTGCCGACCCTCGCCATTGTGCCCGGTGAAGCAACCGACCCGGTGCTGACCGCACTGCAGGCTGTGGACGTCGAGTTCGCTAACCTGCCCACCGGCGAGCCGATTCGTTCGAACATCACCGTGGTTGACCCGGACGGCACCACCACCAAGCTGAACGCCCCCGGCACCGTTTTTGATGCTGAACTACGTCAGAAGCTGGACGAGCTGGTGGTTGAGCGTTCCAAGGGTGCCGACTGGGTGGTTTTGGCTGGTTCGCTGCCTCCGGGTCTGGAACCGACCTACTACTCCGAGCTGGTGGCGGCACTGCGCGCCTCCGGCTACGAGGGCAAGATCGCTATCGATACCTCTGAGGCGCCGCTGATTGCGACCGTCGCCGGTGAGCACAAGCCCACCCTGATTAAGCCCAACTCGGAGGAGCTGGCTCAGCTGACCGGTAGCGATAACTGGGAGGAGCTGGAGGCTAGCCCCGAGCTGACCGCCCGCACCGCCCAGAAGCTGCTCGGCGACGGCATCGAGTACGTGCTTGCCACCCTCGGCGGCGGCGGCGCAGTGCTGGTCACTGAGCAGGGTATCTGGCACGCTGTGCACGAGCCGATTCAGGTTCGTAGCACTGTGGGTGCCGGTGACTCGTCGCTGTCCGGTTTCTTGATTGCTCACACCCGTGGTGAGGATGCCCCCGGTTGCCTGGTTCAGGCGGTAGCTCACGGTTCGGCTGCTGCTGCTCTGCCCGGTACCCGCATGCCTTCGCTGGAGCAGACCACTCCTGAGAAGGTCACTGTTCGTCAGCTGCAGCTCTAATTCGGGCTGTTTTCGCACCTCCAGCTTTTATTCTCAGAAGGGAATATAAGATGGGGTGCTGTGCGCATATGTACACACATATCCGCACGCTGCACACTCAACACACACTGCGCACACTTTGAACTCATATAGGGGAGAAGCCCGGCACCGCTGAGCGAATCCCCGCCCCAACACATACCCGAGGAGGGAATATGTCTGATCTGATCACCGCAGATCTCGTCCTGCTGGACGAGAACCTCGGCGAGACCCGATTCGACGTAATTGCCAAGCTCGCCCAGGCAGTCGTAAATGCCGGACGCGCTACCGACTTCGAGCAGCTCTACGCGGCTGCCGAGGCACGCGAATCCAAGACTGACACCGGCATCCCCGGCGGTATTGCGATTCCTCACTGCCGTAGCGCCGCCGTCACCGAGCCGACCCTGGCAATGGCACGCCCCAACCCGGCAGTTTCCTTCGGTGCAAAGGACGGCCCCGCCGACCTGATTTTCTTCATCGCTGCACCCGATGGCGCTGACCAGGCTCACCTGAAGCTGCTCTCCACCCTGGCACGTTCCCTGATGAAGAAGAGCTTCACCGCATCCTTGCGCGAAGCCTCCTCGGCTGAAGAGATTGTTGAACTGGTCAACGGTGCGCTCGGCGTGGGCGAGAAGAAGGCAGAGGCTAAGCCCGCCGAGGCTGCGCCCGCCGCATCTGCCGCCTCCGCTCAGGAAACCCCCGCTGCTTCGGCTCCGGTGAAGAAGATTGTTGCTGTGACCGCATGCCCCACCGGTATCGCTCACACCTACATGGCTGCGGACGCCCTCAAGTACGCTGCTGAAGAGCTCGGCTACGACCTGAAGGTTGAGACCCAGGGCTCCTCGGGTAATGAGAAGCTGACCCAGGCTGATATTGACGCCGCAGACGCCGTGATTTTCGCGGTGTCCGTGAACGTGCGTGAGCGTAACCGCTTCGCGGGTAAGCCCTTTGTTGAGTCTCCCGTCAAGCGCGGTATTGACGAGCCTAAGGAAATGATCGCGGAGGCTCTGGCTGAGGCTGAGAACCCCAACGGTGCACGCGTTGCCGCTGCCGCATCCAGCGGTGAGGATAGCGCAGGCGCTACCGAAGGCGCTTGGGGCTCGCGCATCTACAAGGCTGTGATGACCGGTATCTCCTACATGATTCCGTTCGTTGCTGCCGGCGGTATTCTGGTCGCTCTGGGCTTCGTTTTCGAGGCAATTACGGTGCCGAACCTTGGCGATGTGAACACCAAGGCGATTCTCGACTCGGCAACCCTGTTCAACCTCGGTGATGTGCACTGGACCCTGTACCTGGGTGCTGTTCTGCAGACCATCGGTAGTTTCGGCCTGGGCCTGATGGTCCCGGCTCTTGCCGCGTACATTGCGTACGGTTTGGCTCAGCGTCCCGGTATTGCTCCGGGCTTCATCGCCGGTTCGGTGGCTCTCGCTGTGAACGCGGGCTTCCTTGGCGGTATTGTTGGCGGTATTCTTGCCGGTCTGATTGCGTACGCTCTGGGCACCCTGAAGCTGCCCCGCTGGCTTGGCTCGATGATGCCCGTGGTCATCACTCCGCTGGTGACTTCTCTGGTTGCCGGCCTGGCAATGTACCTGCTGCTCGGTGCGCCCCTGGCTTGGGTTATGACCACCCTGCAGGATTGGCTGACCTCCATGTCTGGTGGTTCCGCTCTGCTGCTGGGTCTGATCCTGGGCGCCATGATGGCTTCTGACCTGGGTGGCCCTATCAACAAGGCTGCTTACCTCTTCGCAACTGCTGGCCTGTCCTCGGGTGCGACCGTGAACCAGGAAATCATGGCTGCCGTCATTATTTCCGGTATGGTTCCGCCGCTGGCTATGGCTCTGGCAACCACCCTGCGTCCCAAGCTGTTCAACGAGAACGAGCGTGAGAACGGTAAGGCTGCGTGGCTACTGGGTGCATCCTTCATCTCTGAGGGTGCTATTCCCTTCGCTTCGGCTGACCCGGCTCGCGTGATTCCTTCGACCATTGTTGGTGGCGCTATTGCCGGTGCAATCTCCATGGGTGCGCACGTGGCTTCCCCGGCTCCGCACGGTGGTATTTGGATTATTGGTCTGGCGCAGAACCCGCTGATGTTCCTGGCGGCTGTTGTTGCCGGTACCGTCGTTTCGGCGCTGCTGTACGTGGTGCTGAAGTCCCTGGGTGCCCGCTCTAAGGCATCCGCATAAAGGCCGTATAACCTCACCTTCATTTGATCGTCTGTTTGCAGGCGTGAGCGTGAAAAAACACGTTACACTGTAGACAAACCACAGATAGGACATGAACTCTATGACTACCTACAAGGGCGTCGGCGTATACGCCGGCCGCGTTATTGGCCCCGTTCTTCAGATGCCTAAGCCCATCGAGGAACCCAAGGACGGTCTGCGTCTGAGCGGCGAGACCGCTGAGGCTGCAGCGCAGCGCATTAAGGACGCATCGGTCCGCGTCAAGGAAGACCTGCTGGCTCGCGCAGAGAACGCAAGCCGCGACGGTAAGGCTGTTCTGAAGTCCACCTCTCAGATGGCTACCGACCGTGCACTCATCAAGAGTGCTATCAAGCTGGTTGAGAGCCAGGAGATGGCTCCCGAGCGCGCAATCTGGGAGGCTGCAACCTCCTTCGCAGACCAGATGGCTGCCCTGGGTGGCTACATGGCTGAGCGCGTCACCGACATCCACGACGTGCGTGCCCGCATCGTTGCTGAGCTGACCGGCCAGCAGGCTCCCGGCATCCCCGTTTCTGATGAGCCGTTCATCCTGGCTGCTATTGACCTGGCACCGGCTGATACCGCGACTCTGGATCCCGAGAAGGTTATCGCCCTGATCACCTCTGACGGTGGCCCCCAGGCACACACCGCTATTCTGGCTCGCGGCCTGGGCCTGCCCGCTATTGTGGCTGCTAAGGGCGTGACCGACATTGCTGACGGCACCATCGTCTACGTGGACTCCAACGAAGGCATCGTTGACACCGAGCCCACCGACGCTGACCGCGAAGCAGCAATCAAGTACGCAAACCGCAAGCCGGTCGCTGACTTTGACGGTCAGGGTGTGCTGGCTGACGGCACCCGCGTTCCGCTGTACGCAAACGTTGGTGACGGCAAGTCCGCTGAGAAGGCTGCAAGCCTGAAGGCTGAGGGCGTTGGCCTGTTGCGCACCGAGTTCGGCTTCCTGGGCCACGACGCTGAGCCTTCCATCGAGACTCAGGCTAAGACCTACAAGTCCGTGTTTGACGCATTCCCCGGCAAGCACATTGTGGTTCGTACCCTGGACGCTGGCGCTGACAAGCCCCTGCCGTTCCTGAACGTGAACCCCGAGGAGAACCCCGCACTGGGTGTTCGCGGTTTCCGTACCGACTGGACCGTTCCGGGCGTTCTGACCCGCCAGCTGGAGGCTATTAAGGCTGCTTCGGAGAACTCTGACGCTGACATCTGGGTTATGGCTCCGATGATTTCGACCACCTCCGAGGCACGCAACTTCGCGAACATGCTCAAGGAGATCGGCCTGCCCGTTCACGGTGTGATGGTTGAGACCCCCGCAGCTGTGATGAACGCTGAGGCTATCCTGGGCGAGGTCGACTTCGTATCCATTGGTACCAACGACCTGACCCAGTACACCATGGCGGCTGACCGCCTGCTGGGCGACCTGGCGCACCTGAACAACCCCTGGCAGCCTGCAGTGCTGAAGATGATCAAGATGACCGTTGAGGGTGCTCAGCGTGCATCGGTCACCGCGGGTAAGAAGAAGTACGTGAGCGTCTGTGGTGAGGCTGCGGCTGACCCGGCTCTGGCTGTTGTTCTGATTGGTCTGGGTGTTGACACCCTGTCCATGAACGCTGGCGCTATTCCCGCTGTGGCTGCGGTTCTGAAGTCTGTGACCAAGGAGAAGGCACAGCAGATTGCGGCTATCGCTCTGCAGCAGATTTCTTCTGCTGAGGCGAAGGAGAGCGCACGCCAGGCTCTGCCGATTCTGGACGAGCTGGGTCTCTAAGCCTTAAAACGATTTCGGGGCTGCCTGCCGCTCCTTGGTGGGGTGTGCTGGGCGGGTGCCCGGGTCCATAAAAATGCCGGGTGTAGAGTTTTATTTCTGCAACCGGCATTTTTGGTACTTGTTAGCGTATGGCTGAACGGTACAATTTATAGAGTAAGGGCGGGTCCTGAAGCGCCCCGTTCATTTAGAATAGGTACTGATATATTTTCGGTTCCTTGATCAAAGGAGAAACATAATGGCAGAGCGCGAAGCCACTATTGCAAGCCGTGTTGGCCTGCACGCACGTCCGGCAGCTATCTTCGCTGAGGCAGCTGGCGACCTCCCCGTTGAGGTGACCATCGCTGCTAAGGGTGAGCCCGCAGATGAGGCTATGGACGCTGCATCGATTCTGTCCCTGATGTCCCTGGGTGCAAAGCACGGCGACGTTGTTGTCCTGCGCGCTGAGGGTGAAGGTGCTGAAGAGGCTCTGGACTCGCTGGTTAAGATCCTCGAGACCGACCACGACGCTGAGTAATTGACTTTCGCCTCTGAGGTGACCCCGAGCGGTGCGCTTCGGATGCTGTGAAGGCTACAGCCTTAAAGCGTGAATATCCCGTCACTTCGGTGGCGGGATATTTTTTTGTTATGAATAATTCATTTTTTATTGAGGTGTAAGTGGGGGTAAGTGGGGGATATTTCTATGCAAATCTTAATGTATATATAACCTTTATTTTTCCTCGAAAATAGCTCTAGAAATATCTCCCAAAATATCTTCTGAGCAGTAATGACCTGGATTTCTCTTCATATCAATGAAGCCTTCTGCCGTAAGTGCCGCAGAGCGCTTTTTGCTCACAAAATCACCGGGCAGAAAAGTGATATTTCTGCTCTCCAGTGCTACCGCAGAATCGTGCCCTTGTTAGACTAAAAAGGCACTGTCTATCTGGGAGGGACATTGGCAGAATCGAGGAACACCCCCGCGACCCCCACATCGCGGGAAGCTTCGCATGCAGACGAAGTGAACACTGCCGCAACGGAAGGAAGCGAGCAGAATACCACCGCGGGCTACATCGCCGGTAAACGCGGTTTTCCCCTGGTATCACTAGACCAGGTCACCGACGAGAAATTGCGCCGCGTGCTGGCTCAGCATGCTACCTCCGCGACAAGCCAGGAGGGCACCGTCGCTGCAGAAGCTGTCAGTGATGTACTGCAGGAGGCCGCAGCGGATATGGGCATCACCGCGCAGGAGCCGGTTGAGCCCGCCAGCGACCCCGAACTGACCCCTAACGGCCACGGCGCGCGTACCGTCATTGACCCCTCCCTCGTGCCTGATCATGAGCTGGACGCGTACCGTGAGGACCCGAACCCCGTCACCTCCAGCAATATGGTGACCGAGGAGGCGCTGACCCGCCCCTCCCAGCCGGTGCCCATGACCGGCATGATTCCGCAGGTGCCCAACTCTCACGCAGCCCGACGCTACGGTGCGGATCCTACCGCAATGCCGAAGACCGGGCCCGTCTCGATGCCCACCACCTCCGTACCGCTGGTTGAGGGCGGCTCTCGCGGCCTATTTGGGCGCGGTAGCGGTGGTCGCTGGGGTTCACGTCGCTTCCGCTCCTTCGTGCGCACTGAGGAGGCGGCACCCGCCGCCCCGCGCGGTGCCCAGCGCATTGCGCAGCGCCAGTTCGTGCCGACTATCCGGTCTGACGAGCATGAGCGTCGTGAGGCGTTCCGCCGTGAGAAGGAGTACGCACGCGATACCCTGAACTTCACCCTGCGCCTGGCGGAGGCGATGTTCCACTACGGTGCGGACGCAATGGATGTGGACTCGGCGATTATTGCGGTGTCTTCGGCGTACGGGCTGGATTCGGTGGAAGTCGACATTACGAACCAGTCGGTGACCATCAACTACACTTCGGACCCCGATATTTACATGGAGTCCCGCATCGCCAAGCGCAATGCGAACGCTGAGGAGCGCTTCACCCATACCCTGGTGCGTGTGGTGCGTTCCTCCACGGAGAACTACGAGGCGCTCTCCGAGGTGTACGGCCTGATCTACAAGATCACTCGCGGCGGTATGACCCTGGAAATCGCCGATTTGAAGCTGAACCAGATTACGCACCGACCCAAGCCGTTCCCGCCTCTGGTGGTGTGGTTGGCGAACCTGGCGTGTGCCGGAACCCTGACGGCGGCGCTGGGTGCAAGTTTTGCGACGGCGTTGAGTGCGGCGATTATTTTTATTCCGGTGTACCTGCTGATTCAGTGGTTGAGTTCAATTGGTATTCCGGCGTTCTTCCGTATGGCTGCTAGTGCGGGTCTGATGACCTTCTTGGCGATTTGGCTGGGCGGTGAGGGATCCATTCTTTCGGTGTTGCAGCGTCAGGGGGAGGCGATTTCGGCGCCTCTGGTGGTGGCTGCGGGCATGATTATGTTCTTGCCGACTCCGCGCCTGGTGGGTGCCGTGCAGGACGCGATTAATGGCTTCCCGGTGACGGCTGCGGGTCGTTTCGTGTCTACGGGCATGAGCTTCTTGGGTCTGGTGGTTGGCATTGCGACCGCGGTGAGTGCGATCAATATTTTCAACGGCCCGACCCTGGATATTGAGCAGCTGCGTTTTGAGCCGACGACCCCGCTGGTGGCGTCGTTCTTCTTCCTGGTGGCGATTGCGACCTTTGCGATTACCTTGCAGACGAAGCTGGTGAAGGTCGGGTGGCTGATGGTCATTACGGGCTGCGGTCTGGCGGCGTATTACGGTTATGAGTTGCTGGCTGGCCCGAGTACGGGCCGCGGTCCGACGGCGTGTGCGGCGGTTGTGATTGGTGCGTTGAGCACGTATTTTGCGTACCGTCTGCATGTGCCTCAGGCGATCTTCTCGATTCCTGCGATTACGTTCTTGCTGCCGGGTCTGTCGTTCTTCCGCGGCATGTATCTGTTGACGGTTGAGACGGACGTGATTCTGGGTATGCAGAATATGATTACGGCGGTTTCGATTGTGGTGGCGATGGCTTCGGGTGTTGCGTTGGGTAATTACACGATGCAGTATGCGCTACAGCGTTTTACGACTCCGCGAAATGTGGAACCGGCTGATTCTTAGCCGTTTTTCAAGGGTATATAGCCGATATTGCATATATTGGATGTTGGGAGGGGGCGGTAGCCTGCGAGGTGAACTCACAAGCTACCGCCCCTTCACTATGCCTATTGCGCCAGCTCTCATACTGGCTCTTATGTTGCGCCTAGCGGACCGTCCTAGCGAACCGTCCAATCCACCGGCTCCGCGCCCTGCTGTACCAGCAAAGAATTCACCGTCGAAAACGGGCGCGACCCAAAGAAACCACGACGAGCAGATAGCGGCGAAGGATGCGCCGACTCCACGCTCGGGTACGGCTGCAACATGGGTGCGCACTTGCGCGCATCCGCACCCCACAGCAGACCCACCAGCGGCTGGTTACGCGCCACCAGTGCACGGATAGCGCACTCGGTAATCTCCTCCCAACCCTTGCCGCGGTGCGAACCCGCATCAGACTCGCGCACCGTCAAAACCCTGTTGAGCAGCATGACGCCCTCATCAGCCCAACAGGACAGGTCGCCGTGATCAGCCGGGGCGATACCCAGATCGTCTTCAAGTTCCTTGTAAATATTGTTCAGCGAACGAGGTAGCGGCATACCGCGGTGCACCGAGAACGACAGACCCATCGCATTGCCCGGAGTAGGGTAGGGGTCCTGGCCAATAATGAGGACCTTCACCCCGCTCATCGGGCGGCGGAACGCATTGAAAATATCGGCGGCAGGCGGGAAAGTACGATACCCCGCCGCGTGCTCCTCACGCAGGAAAGCGCCCATGGCGTGAATCTGCTCTTCGACGGGGGCGAGTGCTGCCGCCCAATCCTCGCTCATAATGCTGCTGAGGGGCTGGTTCATAAATCTCCTCGGGAATCTCCTGATGCTGATGCGACCCGGACGGTGACGGAACCGGGCGCGGGATGAACGTTTCTCCTCTAGACTGAGTTTCTCTTCTAGGCTAGGTTCTCTTCTAGACTGAGTTTCTCTTCTAGACTAGGGGATGACGGATACACGCGCTAGGAGACGCCAGCCGCGGCAGGCGAGCTGCAGACAGGAGGGAACGTGTCAGAACGGGAACGAGCTGAAACCGCGCAGACCCAGCCGGAACAGCAGACCCAGCCGGAAGCACAGAACCAGCCGGAAGCACAGAACCAGCCGGAAGTAGGGAGCCAACCCGGTGGCCTGACCCCGGTGGAGCGCCGCATCCTTGAGGTGGAGCGCCGCCGCTTCAAGCACCAGGGCTCCAAAGAGAAGGCGATTATCGCCGCCGGATTCACGCCCATTGCCTACTACCAGCGCCTGAACGTGATGCTGGACGATGAGCGGGTACGCGCCGCAGCGCCGCAGATAATCGACGTTCTGCGCGCCCGCCGAGACACTGACTAGGGGCTCAAACTGGGAGAGCCGTGCGAGCTTTCCAACTCCTGCTTTTAGCCCTGCGCACCTCAAGTTCAACCAGAGATTGAACACTGTGCGGTGTCCGTCTCTTTCACAGCCGGTTGCGGGGCGTTCACATTGGTTCTCGCTAATTGAGCCGGTACTCTAGGTACTAGAACACCAAGACCGCACCTTCTGCAGCCGCGCCCGCGTGCCAGGCAGGGAGGCACGGTACCAGCCGGTAAACAGAGACCCGTGAAATGAGGATAAATGAGCTACCCCCGCGACGAATTTGATGAGGTAGACGAAAATACCGCCCGCCGCGGAACCTACCGCGCGGTCAATGCTGACCCGGCAAAGAGCCCCAAGGGCGCTATCCCCCTGGTAGCTGCAGGCGTAGTTGGTCTGCTCATCGGCGGTGCAATGTACGTGTACGCGCCGCGAACCGCCTCCCCGCAGTATTCGGCGTCCACCGCGAAGAGTAGCTCCGCCCCCGCAAGCGCCTCTGCGTCCTCTGCCCCGGCTAAGGCTTCCGCCTCGGCAAGTGCTACGAAGACCGGTCTGGCTGAGTCCATCTCTGTGGCGGTCTACAATGCGGCGGCTCCGGCGGGTAGTGCATCCCGTGCGGCGGCTCTGCTGACCGGCTACACCATCAACGAGACGGCAAACTATACGGGTGCGGCACCGGCAACCAGCGTGGTCTACTACGCTGAGGGCTACCAGTCGCAGGCGCAGAGCATCGCCTCGAAGCTGGACATTTCGCAGGTGCGTCAGGCAACTTCCGATGTGCAGATGGGCAACCACGAGGTCATCGTGATTCTGTCGTCGGATTACACCGGCTAAGGTCTAGCGCGCATTGCTTCTGTAATTACATGTTTTTATCAACCCCATCCGCGCAATTCCACTGATGCGCCGGGTGGGGTTGATGCTTTTAACACCCCTCCCGCACTCTCTGCGGGAACACCGGTAACGCCCCTTTTGGCGGGGTTGATGAGCGCAGATTAAGCACTGGGCGATTAACCCTTCAACCTTGGGCTTAAACGTTTGCTCCATGCCGGTGCGGGTGCCACAATTGATGTAGCGTTCGGGTGTTTTATGTCCTGCTCTGCCCGCGCCTCCGTAACGGGGGCGTTGTGGAGGGGCAGCCACCCGATTTTAGATGTACCGCACCCGCAGGGGTGAAGGAAAAAATCCGATCGTCCAGGAGGACACTTATGGCAAAGCTCATTGCTTTTGACGAAGAGGCACGCCGCGGCCTTGAGCGCGGTTTGAACACCCTCGCCGATGCAGTGAAGGTGACCCTCGGCCCCCGCGGCCGCAACGTTGTGCTGGAGAAGGCGTGGGGCGCCCCCACCATCACCAACGACGGTGTCTCGATCGCGAAGGAAATCGAGCTGGAGGATCCGTACGAGAAGATTGGTGCGGAGCTCGTCAAGGAAGTTGCTAAGAAGACTGACGACATCGCAGGTGACGGTACCACCACCGCTACCGTTCTGGCTCAGGCACTGGTCCGCGAGGGCCTGCGCAACGTGGCTGCTGGCGCTGACCCGCTGAGCCTCAAGCGCGGCATTGAGAAGGCTGTTGAGGCTGTGACCGAGGCTCTGCTCTCCTCCGCAAAGGAAGTTGAGACCGAGGAAGAGATCGCTGCAACCGCGTCTATTTCCGCTGGCGACGCTGAGATCGGCAAGCTCATTGCTGAGGCAATGGAGAAGGTCGGCAAGGAAGGCGTCATCACCGTTGAGGACTCCAACACTTTCGGTCTGCACCTCGAACTGACTGAGGGTATGCGCTTCGACAAGGGCTTCCTGTCCGGTTACTTTGTGACCGACCCGGAGCGTCAGGAAGCAGTCCTGGAGGACCCCTACATCCTGGTTGTGAACCAGAAGATTTCGAACGTTAAGGACCTCGTCCCCGTCCTGGAGAAGGTCATGCAGTCCGGCAAGCCGCTGCTGATTGTTGCTGAGGACGTTGAGGGTGAGGCTCTGGCTCTGCTGGTGCTGAACAAGATGCGCGGCTCCATCAAGTCTGTTGCTGTGAAGGCTCCGGGCTTCGGTGACCGCCGTAAGGCTCAGATGGCTGATATCGCTATCCTGACCGGTGGCCAGGTCATTACCGAAGAGGTTGGCCTGTCCCTGGACGCAGCAACCCTGGACATGCTCGGTTCCGCTCGCAAGGTCGTTGTGACCAAGGACGAGACCACCATCATCGAGGGCGCAGGCGACGCAGCGGCTATCGAGGGTCGCGTGGCTCAGATTCGCGCAGAGATCGCTAACTCTGACTCCGACTACGACCGTGAGAAGCTGCAGGAGCGCCTGGCTAAGCTCGCCGGCGGTGTTGCTGTGCTGAAGGCTGGTGCCGCAACTGAGGTTGAGCTGAAGGAACGCAAGCACCGCATCGAGGATGCTGTGCGTAACGCTAAGGCTGCTGTTGAGGAGGGTATCGTCCCCGGTGGTGGCGTTGCTCTGATTCAGGCTGGCGTGAAGGTCTTCGACAAGCTGGAACTGACCGGCGACGAGGCTACCGGCGCGAACATTGTGCGCGTGGCTATTGACGCACCGCTGAAGCAGATCGCTGCTAACGCTGGCCTGGAGCCGGGCGTTGTGGTTGATCGCGTTCGTTCCCTGCCTGCTGGTACCGGCCTGAACGCTGCGACCGGCGAGTACGAGGACCTGATGGCTGCTGGTATTGCTGACCCGGTGAAGGTGACCCGTTCGGCTCTGCAGAACGCTGCGTCGATTGCTGGTCTGTTCCTGACCACTGAGGCTGTTGTTGCGAACAAGCCGGAGCCCGCTGGTGCGGCTGCTCCCGGTGCGGACGCAATGGGCGGAATGATGTAATAACTTTTTGTCCCTGATGGGGCAAAAAGTTATGGAATCCGAAGGGCACGAAGTGACCTTCGGTGGTGAGATGCCGCTGGAAACTAACCCGGCATAATCACACCGCATCCGTATGAGGCGGGGGCGGCTACCCATGAAGGGTGGCCGCCCCCGCTTTTGTGTGCCTGTTTCTTGGCGCCCGCGCATCCTGCGTCTTTGACGGGCCGGCGGCGTGCCGGCTCGTGGAGGCGGTAGAATGGCTCCTTATGGAATGCGCCTATTTTCGTGATGACCTCTGCTCCTCCTGCCCCAGCATTGAGACCGCCTACACCGCGCAGGTGCAGGCGAAGCAGGAGCATGCCCGCGCCCTGCTCGCTAACTACCCGCAGCTACAGTGGCTGGACCCGGTGACCAGTGCGGAGGCGGGCTTCCGCAACAAGGCGAAGCTCGTGGTGGGCGGTTCGGCGAAGAACCCGACCCTCGGCATCGTGGATTACCGCACGGGTGCCTCCACTGATCTTGGCGAATGCCCGCTCTATATGGAGCCGATTCAGGCGGCTATACCGGTGCTGCGTGAGCTGATTCAGCGTGCAGACCTGACCCCTTATGACATTCCGAACCGTCGCGGTGAGCTGAAGAATATTCTGGTGACTGCTTCGGCGGCGGGTGAGCTGATGGTGCGTTTCGTGCTGCGTTCGAAGAAGCTTCTGGTGCCGATTCGCCGCCAGATGGGCTGGCTACAGGAGCGGCTGCCGAACCTGGCAGTGCTGTCGGTGAACCTGCTGCGTGAGCCGGTGGCGCGCGTTGAGGGTGATGAGGAGATTATTCTCTCGGAGCGTCAGACCCTGCCGATGCAGGTGAATGACCTGACCCTGCATTTGCGTCCGCAGAGCTTCTTCCAGACGAACACGAAGGTCGCTGAGGCGATGTACGCGCAGGGTCGTGAGTGGGTGCGTGAGGTGGCTCCGCGCTCACTGTGGGACTTGTACTGCGGCGTGGGCGGTTTTGCCCTGCATGCCGCTTCGGTGATGGACGGCGGTTCGGTGACGGGTATTGAGATTAGTGCGGAGGCGGTCGCTTCGGCGCAGCGCACGGTGGCTGAGTATGGGCTGGAGGGCGTGAACTTTTCGGCGCAGGACGCGCCGGAGTTCGCGGTGTCTTCGGGCACGGTGCCGCAGATGCTGGTGGTGAACCCGCCGCGCCGCGGTATTGGTGAGAGCTTGTGCGCGTGGATTGAGGGTTCGGGTATTGACCGTGTGGTGTATTCGAGCTGTAATGCGGTGACTTTGGCGAAGGATCTGGGGCGCATGCCCTCGTATGTGCCGGTGCAGGGCCGTGTGCTGGACATGTTCCCGCATACGGACCACTATGAGGTTATGACGTTGCTGAAGCGCGGGTAGGTTTCTCGGGTCAAGCGCTCATTCCTATCCCAAGTCCGCGAGCAGATACATAACACTAGGGCGCGAGCAGGTGATTTTTGGCCGAGCAGGTAGTATTTTTCCTGCATGCTCGGCCAAAAATCACCTGCTCGCGGTGTTATCAGGGTTGCCCGCAACGTGGCGGAGGTGAGGCGATGATGCCCCGAGGCGATATACAGAGCACAGTCATGCACCCGCACGGCTCTTTGCCTCATTCCGCGATTCCTGCGCCCGTATCGCTCGCGCAGTCGGGCCGAGAATGAACGTGAATACGGTGGCGATGATGAAGAGTGCCCCTCCGGTAACAATGGTGTTGATCGCGCCGAACGCTGGTACCGCCCATCCGGTGATGAGGTACCCGACCATACCCGCTAGGGAGAAAACCACACCCATGAAGCTGTAGACGCGCCCGCGCATGTGTTCGTCGATAGCGTCTGCGAAGAGGACTTGCCCGAGCACTTCTTCGGGTCCGTAGAACATGCCCCAGATGAACCAGAGCACGAGTACCGCCCACAGCGCCGGGTGTAGTCCCATACTCAGACAAACGGCGCCGTAGCCGAGTCCGGAGATGCACATCCACCCGCGTTTGGTCATACGCACCCGCCCGGCGCCTGTACCGACGCCGAGTTTGGCTGAAAGCCAGGAGCTGATCACGCATCCGGCGGCGTAGACGGAAGTTGCGATTCCGAAGGCGGTGTAGTCGTGCCCGAGGCCGCGGGTGAGGTATTCGAGCATGGGCAGGGTGGTGATGGGTACGGCGGCGATGGAGAGGAACCAGAAGGTGAGCATACCGCGCACGATGGGGTTGTGTGCGGTGTAGGCGGCGCCTTCGCGCAGGAGTCTGCCGGTGTGGTGTTCCTGCACGGTGGCGGTGCGTTCGGCGTGGGTGAGGTCGTAGTTGCGTATGGTGGCGACGGTGAGGGCAGCGAGCAGGTTGAGGGTGCCTGCGAATCCGACGGCGAGGGCTGGGGTGGTGAAGGATGCGACGGCGGCTGCGATGGTGGGGCCGAGGGTTTGGGCGAGGAAGATGAGGCTGCCGCGGCGTGCCATGTATTTTTGGTAGTCGTCGCCGAGCAGGGAGGGCATGGCGGCGGAGGCTGCGGGGGATGAGAAGGTGCCGAAGGTTGAGACGAGGAATGCGATGGTGAGGAAGGCGGGTAGTCCTGCGGCGGCGTAGAGGGCTGGGGATGCGATGAGTAGGGCGGCGCTGGCGAGCCTGAAGCTGACGGTGAGGGTTTTGCGGTTGAATTTGTCGGCGATAGCGCCTGCGAATGGTGCGAAGAGGATGACGGGGACTGCCTCGACGACCATGACGATAGCGGAGTGGGCGAGGTCGCCGGTGGCGCCGTAGGTCAGCAGGGGCATGGCGATAGCTTGGATACTGGACGCAAGAGCATCAGAAACCTGCGCGGTCAGGAGCGTGAGCTGCCCGCGTGCGTTCAGCGGCGTTGCTGATGTGGGTTTTGCGGTCGCGTCTGGTGTGTTTGTTGGAATGCGCGACGCAGGTGATTCAGGGTGCTCAGGCGAAGGGTCTGTGGTGCGTCTCATAATACTGTGGATTCTATCACGGGTAAGAACGCTGTAACCGAGGCGAAACAAGACACAAGATGCGCGAGCAGATAACAGTCCGTTATCTTCTCGCCGAAATATTATCTGCTCGCGGTGTTATCGGGGTTGCCCGCAACCGGGCGGTGGCGTCTCGGGCTGGTTGTGTCCGAGGCGCCACCGCTTTTTCGTTCCCCTCTAGCGGGCGTGAAATTCTATCCCTGCGCCGCGAAATCCTGTGCCGCGAGAATACCCGCCGCGTACGCCGCCTGGCCTACGTGCTGGGCTGCGTCGTCAATCAGGCTGACCAGGCGCACACCGCGAGTCACCGCCGGAGTCCACGAACGGTCAATAACCTCGCTCAAATCAGCCTCGCTCAGCGTCTGCGCGTAGGCCGCGAGCGCCTCGCCGGTTGCCACAAGGTACTCCACCAGCAGGGCAGAATCTGCAACCACGATGGAGCGTGCCTGCTCGGGGGTGTGGCCGTAACCTATGGTGTCGCCAAGCTCGCCCAGGTTGAAACGTTCCCTGAAGCCCTGAGCCTCCCAGACCTGCGGCTGACCGTTCAGAGCAGAAAGCTGCATGTCCATCTGTCGTCCGGCGTGCCAGAGCAGCCAGGCGATAGAGTTCGGGTGCCCGCACGGGTGGGCGTTGAGCGCCTCCGCTGATAGCCCTTTGACGGCTACGGCGGCCTCGATGCCGGGGCGGCTGGCGGCGTCACGCAGAATATCGTGGGTTTTCATAAAGTCCTCCTGAAAATGTTGGCTGCTCGTAGGCTGGCTTCTCGTAGGGAGCCGGGTAGTTTCAGTCTACGCCCGCACGGGCTGAGGGGCGGCTGGGGCCAAGAAAAAATGTGGCGCACGGGAATAATACTCATTTCTTCCCGTTGAACTCTGTGAAGACATCATCATCTAAATTTCACAGGAGAATAGTATGACCACCCCCGCTCAGCTGCACTTTGACATGGTCGTCATCGGCTTCGGCAAGGGCGGCAAGACCCTCGCCGGCGCATACGCCAAGACCGGTAAGAACGTTGCCCTCATCGAACAGTCCACCGGCATGTACGGCGGCACCTGCATCAACATCGGTTGTGTACCCACCAAGGCGCTCGTGCACCGCGCCGATGAGTTCCGCGCCAGCGGCGAGCGCACCCTTGAAGAAGCAAATGCCGCCTACGAATCCGCCGTGGTTTTCCGTGACAAGCTGACCGGCATGATGCGCGCCAAGAACCGCGAGATCCTGCTGTCCAACGAGACCGCTAAGCTCATTGACGGTCACGCACGTTTCATCTCTGACACCGAGGTTGAGGTCACCGCGGGCGAGGACACCCTGCGCGTTACCGCCGACTACTTCATCGTCAACACCGGTGCCGTTTCTGTTATCCCGCCGATTGAGGGTATCCGCGAATCTGAGCGTGTGCTCACCTCCACCGAGCTGCAGAAGCTCACCCCGCGCCCCAAGCGCCTGGGCATTATCGGTGGCGGCCCCATCGGTGTTGAGTTCGCCGGTATTTTCTCCTCCTACGGTACCGAGGTGACCATTCTGGACGGTGCACCCGCCCTCTTCGGCCGCTATGACGAGGACGTTGCCCAGGTTGCCCGCGAGATTATCGCAGACCAGGACATTACCGCTCATACCGGCGTGCGCGTGCAGTCCTTCAAGGACGGCGCTGACTCGGTGACCGTGACCTACCTCGACTCCGAGGGCGCTACCCGGGAGCTGGAGGTGGACTACGTGATGGTTGCAACCGGCCGCAAGCCCGCCACCGAGGGTCTGGGCCTGGAGAACACCAGCATCGAAACCAACGACCGCGGCGCAATTGTCGTGGATGAGCACCTGCGCAGCACCGTGCCGAACATTTTCGCGCTCGGTGACGTGAACGGCGGCCCGCAGTTCACCTACATCTCCATGGATGACTACCGCGTGGTGCTCTCCCAGCTGGTCGGTGACGGTTCCCGCTCCACCAAGGACCGCAAGGCAGTGGCTTCGACCATTTACATGAACCCGCCGCTGTCTTCCGTAGGCCTGACCGAGCGTGAGGCAATTGAGGCTGGCCACAAGGTGAAGGTCGCTTCGAAGCCTGTTGCCGCGGTTGCCGCGATGCCGCGCGCGAAGACCCAGGAGAACCCGCGCGGCATCATGAAGTTCGTGATTGACGCGCAGACCGACCAGATTCTGGGTGCCCAGCTGCTGGTAATCGAGTCCATGGAGGTTATTAACCTGGTGGCTCTGGCGATGCGCCACGGCATTACTGCTTCGCAGCTGCGCGATGAGATTTACACTCACCCCTCGATCACTGAGGGTCTGAATGAGGTTCTTGCTGTCGCGGCGCCCGTGAACTAGTTGAACTAGAATCGCGTCTGGATTCGCGGTTCGTATAGCGTTTCTGCTTGTCTGAGTGCTTCCCTGCCCGTTCCGCCCGTTGTGCTGTCAACGGAGGTACGGGTGGGGAAGCATTTTTGTTAAGGCTCATATATACCTAGTAGCTAAGCATGCCCTAAGATGGTTATGAGATAAGCGCAAGCTCACCGATTGGGTGGTCAGCGCGAGAGGGCTCGGAGGAGGCACCCACTCGCTGCTACACCCACCACAGCGCACCGCCTGCGCCGCGCATACAACCGAAAACCAAAGGCACGAACCGGGAGAATCATGGCACTGCCCAAAATCAAGCCCTACACCTACGTCGACCGTGAACACAGCAACCGCGTGAGCTGGCCCGTGGACCCCTCCCGCGCTGTACTGCTCGTGCACGACATGCAGGTACACTTCGTCCAGGCTTTCGAAGGGGCCAACCTGGGTGAGAGCAACGACAATCCGGACGCCCAGATTAACATCGCCATTCGGAACCTGCGCCGCCTCATTGATGCCGCCCACGCCGCCGGAATCCCGGTCTACTACACCGCGCAGCCGCCGCGCCAGAACCCCGAAGACCGCCGCCTGCTCATCGACTTCTGGGGCGACGGTCTGCAGAATGACGAGTCTGCCCGCGTGCTCGACGCACTTGCACCCACCGACCGCGACACCGTGCTGACCAAGTGGCGCTACTCCGCGTTCGTGCGCAGCCCCTTCGAGGACCTGCTCAAGGAGTCTGGCCGCGATCAGCTCATTATCGGCGGCGTGTACGCGCACATTGGCTGCCTGACCACCGCCCTGGAGGCGTTCATGCGCGATATTCAGCCGTTCATGGTCGCGGATGCGCTCGCCGACTTCTCGGAAGGTGAGCACCGCACGGCGTGCGAGTACGCTTCGGGTCGTTGCGCCCGCGTGCTGAACACCGCCGATGTACTTGCCGACCTGCATGCTGCAGAAGGTGCTGAGAAGGCTGAGACTGCTGAGAAGGCTGAGACTGCTGAGGAGGCGCGCGCATGAGCTGGGTCATTGTGACCGGCGCGAACGGCGGTATTGGTGAGGCAACCGTCCACCAGCTCATCAAGAACGGTTATTCGGTGTTTGCGGCTGACCTCGCGGAGCAGCCCATTGCCTCCTTCGGTACCTACGGGGACGCGATCTTCCGCTACCGCGCCGTAGACGTTACGAGCGAAGAGTCCGTCACCGCCCTCGCCAACGCTGTAGTGGCACTCGACGAACCCATCACCGGCGCGGTGCTCGCCGCGGGCATCGCCCACAGCCAGCCGCTGCTGGAAACCAGCTTCGACACCTGGAAGCGCCTGCACGCGGTCAACTCCGACGGCGTGTTCCTGTGCCTGCGCGAATTCGCGCGCATCATGATTGACCAGCAGGAAACCGACCCGGCGAACAGCCGCTCCCTGGTGACGGTCGCCTCCAACGCGGCGCGTGTGCCCCGCGCGGAGTTTGGGGCTTACGGTGCATCGAAGGCGTCGGCGGCGCGCGTGAGTTCCAGCTTCGGTCTGCAGCTTGCCGCGCACGGTATTCGCGTGAACTCGGTCTGCCCCGGCACCACCCGAACCCCCATGGTGACTGACGCCTGGGAGGGCGAGGACCGCTCCGCCCTGCCGGTTGCCGGTAACCCGGAAACGTTCCGCCTGGGCATTCCGCTACGCCGTATTGCCGACCCGGCGGATATTGCCTCGGTGAATGCTTTCCTCATTTCTGAAGCGGCACGCCACATCACCATGCAGGAGATTGTCGCCGACGGCGGCGCGACCCTCTAACGGTACTCCGAGCCCGGACTGTACCCGCGCCCGCATATATCCTAAATGCTTCTGGCGCGAACCCACACACCACTGATAGAAGTACGATGACGAACCTTCCCGATTTTATCTTTGCCACCGGCACCCGCGTTCTGCGCGCATCCGGTGCAATGACCCCTGTCACCTTCGATAATGCCTTGGACGAGGCGAAACGTGCCGGTAGCGCCGTCGTGGGCCTGATTCCTTTTGACCCCGATATGCCCGCCTACCTTTTCGTGCCTGAACGCCTGGAGGAGCAGCAGGTGCCGGTCCCCGAGCACACCGTGGCGCTTGCCGAGCCGGTATCGGTCACCGGCCGGCAGAACGACCGGTTCCGTGCCGCCGTGGCGACCGCCGTGGAGCGCATGAAGGCGGGTGAGCTGAGCAAGATCGTGCTTTCGCGTGTGCTCACCGCCCGCTACGCACCCGGCGCTCTCAACCTGGAGGCGCTGTACAACAACCTGCGCGCCCAGCAGCGTTCCGCGTTCAACTTTGCGGTGCGCCTGCCCGACGGTGAGCGCGGCATGAACGGAAGCTACCTGATGGGTGCCTCCCCGGAGCTGGTGTTCCGCACCGAGGGCCGCGCCTTCAAGACCCACCCGCTTGCCGGTAGCGCCCCGCGCATTGCCGAGCCCGGTAGCGCCGAGGACGAGGCGATTCGTGACCGCCTGTTCGCCTCGCCGAAGGACCGCCACGAGCACGCCTACGTCATTAACGATATTGCCAAGCGCCTGGCCCCCATCGCCGAGGAGCTGAACGTACCGCAGGTGCCCTCGCTGCTGCAGACCCCGCAGCTTTGGCACCTGGCGACCCCCATCGACGGTGTGCTGAAGGAGGGCCTGACCTGCCTGGACGGTGCCCGCGCGATTCACCCGACCCCCGCGATTTGCGGTGCCCCCACCGAGAAAGCACTCGATCTGATTCGCCAGCTGGAGTCTTTCGAGCGCCGCTACTTTGGCGGCCTGGTCGGCTACATGGACGCCGAGGGTAACGGCGAATGGGCGCTGGTGCTGCGTTGCGCCCAGGTCAGCCCGGAGGAGGCGGTGTTGTACGCGGGCGCGGGTATCGTGGCTGAGTCCGATCCGGAGCTGGAGCACACCGAGACCGGCACGAAGCTCGGCAGCTTCGGCCGTGCCCTGGGCGTGGATACCCTGGGCGAAGACACCCCTTAGGCTCTTTCGTGAACGCCTTTCGTGACTGCCTTGACCCGGCAGAATAAAACGACTGAACGCGCTCGCTGTTATGGCGGGCGCGTTCAGTCGTTGTTGTTATGGGGGAGCGTGGCTAGTCGGTGAGCAGACGCTTGAGCTCCAGGGGAGTGGCAACCGGCAGAAGCTGAGCCTCAAGCTGCACGGGCTCACCCTCGGCAGGGTTCTCCACAGCCAGGGCGATGAGCATCTTCTGCGCGTGCTCGGGGTTCTCCGCATCGGGCAGCGCCACGGGTACCCACTGCAGGCTAAAGCTCCGCTCGGCAGCCTCGCCGCCCTGATTACCGACACGGGGCGCGCTAAAGGTCGCTTGGGCGGTCAAGCTGTCCTGAGTCAGTACGCGCAGGGCGGTCGGCTCGGGAGTGTCGCTGCCCAGAAGGTCCCCCGGGACCTCCTCGTTCATGGCAAGTTCGAGCGCATCCAACAGGTCATCGGTGAGCTGCACCCGAACCAGGGAGGGCACCACGCTCAGGCCGTGGCCAGTCGCCTTGAGCACCGCCTCCTTAGCGGTCCACAGCGCCACCGAGAACAGGTGCAGTACGGGCGCGGGGCGTTCCTGCGCCACTCGCTCATAGAACGCACGTTCTTCATTGGAGAGCGCTAGGCGCGCAAAACCGGAGAACAGACGCGCATCCAGAGTCTCAACATCCACACCGAGCACCGCCGAGGGGTTACGGCTAAACGCACCCACGACCAGCGGATTCACCTGCGACATATTGAAATTTACGCCCGCAATACGCGGCTTACCGTGCTTCTTACCGCTGGTGCACAGGGTGCAGGAACGATCCACCTCAATCTCAGAAGCGGCACTGGACGGCACATCCAGACGAGCCGCCGCCATGGCACGCATGAGCGCCTGAGTGCTCAGGTAGCTGACCGCCGCCGTGGAGGTCGGCAACTGCGCCGCATGCTGCTGCTCAGCAAGCCCCAGGTAGCTCAACCAGCTAAAACGCAGGGAACCGTACATCGTGCGGGTGGGAAGAGCGAAAATCTGCACGCGCTCGCTCGGACGGGCGGTAGGGTGCTCCGGGTGCTGTGCGCTGGGTGTTTCGGGGGCAGAATAGCTCATAGGTTTAGTGTACCCGCCCGGCATTACGGCAATGGGCGCGTCCGAGGCTGCTTGAGGTTGTCCACAGCTGTAACCGTGCGCTACGCACCCTCGCCGCCGGTGCGGTAAAGTCATCACAGACATCATTACGGACTGCCGCCTGCACGCTAGAGGGGCGGCAGCGCAGAAAGAAGGTACCGTGAACAGCACGCAAGAGATTATTGCCGCAGCGGACGGCTCGGCGCTGGGCAACCCCGGACCGGCGGGCTGGGCATGGTATATCGACGACGACCACTGGGCGAGTGGCGGCTGGGCGCACGGCACCAACAACATGGGTGAGCTCAAGGCGGTCCTGGACCTGTTCGAGGCGACCGCATCCCGCCCGGAGGCGAAGCTGCGCGTGTACTGCGATAGCCAGTACGTCATTAACTCGCTGACCAAGTGGATGCCCGGCTGGAAGAAGAAAGGCTGGAAGAAGTCTGACGGCAAGCCCGTGCTCAACCGCGACCTTCTGGAGGCGCTGGATGCCGCCTTGGCGGGTCGCGACTACGAGTTTATTTGGGTGAAGGGCCACGCGGGCCACGAGCTCAACGAGAAGGCAGACTCCCTGGCGAATGGTGCCGCGCGCGCCTACCAGGAGGGTTGCGAACCCGCGCACGGTCCCGGTTTCGGTGGCTCTGCTGAGCCTGCTGCGGCTCCGGCTGTTGAAGAGCCAATTATGAACGCTCCCGCGGCTGAACCGGCACTCTCTGAGTCTTCCGCGGATGCCCACCTGCCCGTGCAGGAATTCACCGCCGCCGAGATTGAAAACGCCCAGCGCGGCGTGGAGAGCCTGCGCTTGTCTGGTCTGCTGCGCCCCGCTTCCGCGGTGAACGCCCCCGACCCGGAGGCGGTCCGCACCCGCAAGGAGCAGCTGGCGCTCGCGGCAGAACGCGCCGCCGAGCGTGACGCAAAGGCACTGGCACGCCAGCAGGAGGAGACTGCTCAGCAGGCTGCCAGCGCCGCGCAGACAGAAGAAGAGGATGACCTGACCGGTCTGGAAGAGTTCGCCGGCATGGACCCGAACGACGTTGACCCGGCGGAACTTCTGGGGGAGACGGGAGAACACGCAGAAGAGCAGGTGACAGAACCCGCCGCGGAGCCCGTTCAGGACGCTCCCGCCCAGCCTGCTGCACCTGTTCAGACTGCTGCGCCTACCCAGCCCGCTGAACCCACTCCCGCCGCTCCCGCCGCACCTTCCCTGAACCCCGAGGAAGCCGCCTCCGCTGAGCAGCTGCTCGAAAGCCGCGGCTCCGTCATGGAGGCGGCGCAGCTGGAATCCATGCTGCACGAGCGTCTGGTGTGGGTGACCGCCACCGGCAAGTCGGTGTCGCGCTCCTCAGTGCTGCAATACCGCGAACGCGCCTTCACCCAGCAGGGCGCCCCGCTCAAGCAGGGCGTGCAGGTGCTGGATTCTTCCAGTGTGCTGGTCATGGCGGCGGTTGCCACCGCGCGTGGTCGCGTGAGCCGTTCGAGCATCTGGCATTATGACGCTGAGCGCGGTCTGTGGCGTCTGCGTTTCCGCCAGGAGACCCCAGCCTCCTAAATCCCAGCCTCCTAAAGTTCAGACTCTTAGGTCGCGGGCTTCTGGGCTCTCAAAATTTTCGTGCAAAAAACCCCGCCGCATCCTCATTCTCGAGGATGCGGCGGGGTTTTCTCAATAGATGTTCGCCGCCTTCTGGCAAATCTGGCGGGCGGTGTGCCGTGCGTCCGGGACCTTTAAACCACCCGGCCTGCTGCCTGGCTGCGGGTGGGGTTTTGGGCTTGCCGCCCTGACCCCTTAGCCGACGAACATGGAGGCGTTAGCCTGCTCGGTGTCTGCGTAGTTCACACCTGCGCGGGTGAGTGCCTCGTTGATCTGGGTGATGGATGCTTCGACCTGGCGCTGGGTTGCGTGCCACTGGTCCAGTACGCCCTGGAAGTTAGCGGATGCAGAGCCGGTCCAGGAGCTCTGCAGATCGTGCAGGGATGCGGTCATACCGTTGACGTCTGCGGTGATGGATGCGACGTAGGATCGTGCCTGTGCGCTCTTGGCTGCGATGACTTCGGAATCGACATTGAACTGTGCCATGGTTTTCTCCTTTGAGATATGTGAGATGGGTGGGGCGGTTGCCCCGTGGTGGTGCTTGGGGTTTGGATCTCTGGAAGGGTTGAGTTCCTGACCGGAAGCTTGTTATCACTATATCTTTCAAAATGCATCAAATAAGCTAAAAAATGATGTTTCGATAAATCTGTGGATAAACCCGCCAGATTCACTCCAGCACCTCGAAAAAATCGAAAACCCTCCCGAAAATGACGCCGCCATGACGCACACGAGGTTGCCCCCGCTGTTCTTGAGCCGCGCAGCTTCTCCTCCCCGCGCTCTCCTCACTCGCACTGCCGCGAGTTATCGCCCCGCCGCGATATAGTCCCGCCTCCAGGGCACAGCAAAACCCCCGAACCGTAGAACACTCAAGTTCTACAATCCGGGGGTTTATGCGTCAGTGTTACTTCATCAGCTGATCGTCCGAGACAGGCGGCGGATAGAACGGCAAAGAAATCACGAAGGTAGCACCGCCACCATCGGTCTCGTCAATATGAATCCTGCCCTCGTGCTGCTCAATAATCGCAGCCACAATGGACAGACCCAGACCCGTACCGCCGGTCTCACGCGAACGCGAGGTGTCGGTGCGGTAGAAACGCTCGAAGACGCGCTCGCGGTCTTCGCCGTGAATACCGGGGCCGTGGTCGCGCACCTCCAGCACGGACAGCGGGAAGCCGGGAACCTCTTCGCGCACGCCCACCGCAATCTCCAGGGGAGAGCCGTCGGGGGTGTAGCGCATGGCGTTGGTCAGCAGGTTTGCCACGACCTGACGCAGACGCGATTCGTCGCCGAGCACGGTTGCGGAGGTCGGTGCCACCTCTTCGTTCAGGCCCACCAGGGACACCGTACGATCGGGTGCCGTGGCGTAGGCGTCGTTACTAGCGTCCACCGCGAGATTGAACAGGTCGAAGGGTGCCAGCTTGGATTCGCGGCGCTCATCAATACGCGCCAGGGTCAGCAGGTCTTCCACGAGCTGACCCATACGCTTGGACTCCGACTCGATGCGGCTCATCGCGGTTGCGACCGCCTCATCGGTGGGCAGAGCGCCCTGACGGTACAGCTCCGAGTAGCCTCGAATACTGACCAGCGGGGTGCGTAGCTCATGCGAAGCGTCACCCACGAATCGGCGCATTTTCGCCTCGCTCTTCTCGCGGGCTTTGAAGAGCATTTCAATCTGGGTGAGCATCGTGTTCAGCGAAACCGCGAGGTTACCAATCTCGTTGCTGGGGTTGTAGTCCTCAATACGCTGAGAGAGGTCACCGGCAGCAATCTTGGCGGCGGTTTGCTCCACGCGAGCCAGCGGCTCGAAGGTGCGGGTCACAATCACCCAGGTCATCGCAATCGCGGAGGCGAGAGTCGCCAAACCAAACGCGAAGGTCAGCACACCCACGAGGGCGACCACCTGGTTCGTTTGTTTCAGCGGCATGGCAATGATGAGGGAGGCCGCCTCCGGCAAACCTGAAGAGTCGTTGGCTTCAATGGGCACGGCGAGCACACGCCAATCGGAGGAGCTGCCCACCGAATTGACGGTGACCGCCTCTTCGTTTTGCTTGCGAACCTTCTCTTCGGTCCAGCCTTGCAGTGCCGGCTCGCTGAACTGTTCGCTGTCCTCGGACTTGAGCGAGTACAGTACGTTGCCGTCCTTGTCGAGCAGGTACAGGCGGTAGGTGCTCAGGGATTGTTCCTGATTGCCGGAGGGGCGCACGGTCGCCAGCTGCACGAGTGAGGGGGCGCTGTTCTTCATCTCTTCGTCCAGCTGGTGCACCATCTGGGCGCGCAGAGCGGAAATCGCCACCAGGCTCGTCACCGCAATGGAGAGGGCGATGAGCATGGAGGTGATGAGCACCAGCTGGGTGCGAAGGGAAAGAGACTGGGGGATCCGGTCGAGGGGTTTGAGCGCCACGTTAGCCTCGAGAACCGCGAATCATGTAGCCCACACCGCGCTTGGTGTGGATGAGCGGCTCGTGGTTTTCACGGTTGTTGTCAATCTTGCGGCGCAGGTACGAAATATAGGACTCAACGATGGAGGAGTCGCCGTTGAAATCGTACTCCCACACGTGGTCGAGAATCTGCGCCTTGGACAGTACGCGGTTGGCGTTGAGCATCAGGTAGTGCAGCAGGTTGAACTCGGTGGGGGAGAGGTCAATCTCTTCGTCACCGAGGAACACTTCGTGGGTGTCCACGTTCAGGGTGAGGGCGTCAACGCGCAGTACGGCGTCGTCCTCTTCCTGGACGCTGCGGCTACGGCGCAGAATCGCGCGGATGCGGGCGATCACCTCGTCGAGGGAGAAGGGCTTGGTGACGTAGTCGTCACCACCGGCACCCAGACCGGTCACCTTGTCCTCGGTGGCGTCCTTTGCGGTCAGGAAGAGTACGGGGGTGGTGGTGCCGTTTTCGCGCAGGCGGCGGGTCACCTCGAAGCCGTCCATGCCGGGCATCATGACGTCCAGGACAATGAGGTCGGGGTTTTCGGCGTGCGCCTTTTCGAGGGCTTCGCGGCCGTTGCCGGCGGTAACTACTTCAAAACCGGCGAAACGCAGGGAGGTGGCGAGCAATTCAAGAATGTTGAACTCGTCATCGACGACTAGGAGTTTTGCTTCAGCAGACATACTCTATCTTTCTCTCTGAATGGCAGGCTGTACTTGATAAGTGAATGATGTGTGTGAGCTTGCGGCTCAAATCTTTATGCCTTGTTGCGGCGCATGACCGACAGGATGAGTGCGGCCATGAGTGCAATAAAGGCGACGGGTAGGAGGACCAGCGGAATCTGGCTCATGAGGGCGGGCGGCGTTGCCCCAACCCACTTCATCACGAGCATGGCAACTCCGGTGAGCAGACAGAGCAGGGCGAGAAGCGCACCTGCCGCGCCGAGCCAACGGATGGCTCCGGCGTAGGGCAGGGGTGCAGGGATCTGCTCTGCAGTGTTGTGCTTATCCTGTGCGGGTTCATTACTCATGAAATTAACGGTATCAGCTCACACACAGCTGTTCGTGGGCGAAGCCCCAGATTTAGCGGTTTGAGACCCAAATTCACAGCGTATGCGAAGCTTGGAGCGGGCGCCGCAATGTTTGCGCACGCGAGATGCTTTAATAGGGGTATGTCTGAACAGGTTATTGAACTGCTCCCCGAAACTACGCCCGCTACTGACGCGCCCGCAGAGTCCGTTGTGCCTTCTGCCGCGCCTGAGAGCGCTGACGAGGGTAGCGCTGTACCTGCTGAGACTCAGCCCTCCGTGAACGCTGAGGAGACTGAGGCGGCTGACGCTTCCGCTGAGGAATCTACCGCTGAGGAATCTGCCTCCGGGGAATCCGCTGCCGAAGAAACCGCACAGAACGAAGACTCCACCCCCGACCCCTTCACCCCGCTGGATGAAGAGGTGGGTGCCCCCTCCCTGGGTGTTCCGCACAAGCTGCGCCGCACCTCCAAGGTGGATGAGATTCTTGCCGCCGCAAAGGATGTGGCGTTGCAGGGCGTTCAGGAAATCGCTCCGGCACACGCTATCGGCCTGGTGCACCACGTGCGCGCCGAGGAAGAGCGTCTGAGTACTCACCTTTTCGAGTGCACCCTGCCCGGTTACCGCGGCTGGTTCTGGTTCGCGACCCTCTCGCGTGCGCCTCGTTCCCGCGTGGCAACGATTTGCGAGGTTGGTCTGCTGCCCGGTGATGATGCGCTCATCGCGCCGGATTGGGTGCCGTGGGCTGACCGCGTTCGCCCGGAAGACCTGGAGGAGAACGCCGAGCAGGAGAACGCAGAGTCTGCTGAAACCGCTGAGGCAGAGGAATCTGCTGAGCTTGCAGAGAACAAAGCGGAAGAGAACGAATCTGCCGTGGAAGAAACCGCTGAGGCTGAGTCCGCAGAGTAAGCCTACCGTCTACTCCTCTTAATAAGGGGTGGGTTAGCAAAAGCGTATATATAAGGTGTCTTGAGTCGTCCAATGAGTTTTCATTGGACGACTCAATGACTTAAGCCGTGGCAAAAGCCGCTGAAAAAGTACATAATAGATTATTGAATTAAGTAACGACTTAGGCAGTGCTATCTAAGTACTGTTGCGGTGATAGCTGGGAGAGATATATGACAGACCTCATCGATACCACAGAGATGTATTTGCGCACCATCCTCGAACTGGAGGAAGAGGGCATCGTCCCCATGCGTGCGCGCATCGCTGAACGACTCGAGCACTCCGGCCCGACCGTTTCCCAGACTGTGGCACGCATGGAGAAGCACGGCCTGCTCACCGTTGAGCCGGACCGCCACCTCGAACTGACCGAGGAAGGCCGCCACAAGGCGGTCGAGGTAATGCGTAAGCACCGCCTGGCTGAGCGACTGCTCTCCGACATCATTGGTCTGGAACTTGAATACGTGCACGAAGAAGCATGCCGCTGGGAGCACGTCATGAGTGACAAGGTGGAGAAGCGCATCCTGGAGATGCTCAAGGACCCCAAGTTCTCCCCGTACGGCAACGCTATCCCTGGACTGGAGGACCTGGGTCACGCTAGCGAGAAGAACGACGAGCGTACCGTGCCCATGTCCCTGGCGGCACGCGACTCCGGTCCCGAGGACCGTTTCACTATTTCTCGCTTCCCCGAGTCCATTCAGACTGACGTTGAGTTGCTGAAGCTGCTGGCTGACGCAGGTATTGTTTACGGCGCTTCGGTGTCCGTGGTCGCCGGTCAGGACGATGACGTGATTGTTCACGCCGACGGTGAAGAGGACACCCTCTCCCTGGATATGGACGTGGCAAACGCAATTGTGGTCAAGCGCGGCGGCAACCTCTAAGTTCTCATTCTGAGAGTCCGCTAACCCAGTTCACGCTAAACGGTGGTATCGCCTTCTTCCCTGAGGAGGCGGTGCCACCGTTTTTGTGCACGTGTTAGGGCTGCTCGGCCTTGCGGGGAGGTTTTGGGGAGCTGAGGTGCCTAGTGGGTGGGGTATTTCAGAGTTTGGTCATGTGCGCGGGCGCATATACTCCTCTCTCAAGGTTTTAGCAACTGCGCTTGAGTGCATTTTTCGGGTTTTTCGCTTAAATCTAAGGTTGAAACTGAGGGAAACGCCGATGTTTGAGCAATCTCTGGGAGTGGACACTTAAGAGATAAGGGTCATTTTTAAGAGTTTTGAACCCTGTCCTTGAGGGGTGATGGCGCATTAAAAGCGAATGTGCATCCTTGTGAAATGCCTAGTCAAGTGCCTTAAAAGGTAGATAAGGGTTCCATTGAGAGGGGGTCAAATGCCTGGAGTGCCAAGTTTTCCCCCCAGGGTGAAAGTCCAAAATTTAAGCCCGAATGAAGTGACAACTGGGAGTTTTCTGTGTATTCTCGTTTCTGTGCCCAAATCCTCATCGTAAGAGGGCACCGTCGAAGCGGTTCCGCTGAGTTCTGCCAACGCTTCGATGTACGTCTACCCAATATGGCAGAAGCGGGGGACCCAATCCCCAAGCTGGGATACGGCTTCTCAATCGAGAGGCCTCGGGGCTAAGTCACTTCGGTGGCCGAGCGAATCCATGCTCGAGCCCGACAGCTCACCTCGTCAGGCAATGGAGGAATTACCAATGGCTAAGAAGATCGTACGTACCGCAGGTGCAACCCTCGCAGCAGGCGCAATCCTGCTCGGCTCGACCGTTCCCGCGAACGCATTTGCACAGATCCCCGCTGCAGCTGATCTGTCCTACGACTACACCAACTACGAGTTCGACTACACCAGCTACAACACCCCCGCAACCACCTACGTTGCACCCCAGGCTCAGGCACAGCAGACCTACGTTGCTCCCGCAGCAGCAGAGGCACCCGCTGCACCCGCAGTTGAGACCTCCTACGTAGCACCCCAGGCTGAGACCCAGCAGGCTTACGTTGCACCCGTTGCAGCTCCGGCACCCGCAGCTTCCTCCGCTTCCACCGGTAACGCATCCCGCGACGCAATCGTTGCAACCGCAATGAGCGGTCTGGGCGGCGCATACGTTTGGGGCGGCAAGACCTTCGGTGCATGGGACTGCTCCGGCTTCACCTCTTGGGTTTTCGCTCAGCACGGCATCAAGCTGACCGCTTTTACCTACGCAATGAAGAACGAGCTGCGCCCGACCTCTAACCCCCAGCCCGGCGACATCGTCTTCCAGAACGGCTACAGCCACGTTGGTATCTACCTGGGCGACGGCAAGATGATCTCCGCTCTGAACCCCACCAACGGTACCCTGGTGCACCCCACCTCCTGGATGTCCGTTGATGGCTACTACACCGCTCTCTAAGCCTTAGCGCATAAGAGCTGGGTCTAGCCCAACATACTTCTCAAAAGGTGCCTACCCCGCACGGGGTGGGCGCCTTTTGCGTACCCGAGAGATTCCACGAAAATACCGCCGAGAACGCGCCTTAGTATGGGCGCATTCTCGGCGGTATGTGTTTTAGGTGTATGCGGCTAGGATGCGAGAGCCTGCAGAAGCCCCTGCGGGTCCTGCGCCCACTCGCTGAGCTCTGCCTGCAGATTGGCCCGCGCGGGCTCCTCCCAGAGCTGCAGAGCCTGTTCGGAGAGGAAGATGCGCTTACGCCCTAGGATTGAACGCAGGAAGGTCGTACGACCGGCACGGAACGCCTCATCGTCAAAATGGGAATACTCGCTACGCACCCCGCGCAGGTAGCGGCGGTAGCGTGTCGAATCAGCCGCCAGGATAGCCATATCGGCATCGAGGAAAAACTGAATATCCGCCCGCTCATAGCCCGCCGGTAGGTCGGCAGACTCGGGCAGCTCGTGGGTTGCCGTGGCACGCACCAGAAGGCTCACCATCTGCAGCTCGTCACCATCGAGCAGGCCCGCGGTAACCAGCGACTCCAGGGAGGCGTTCGCCAGCTGCTCGCTACGGCGCTCATCCTCACCCGGCGCGCCCTCATAGACCGCGTCGTGGAACCACGCCGCCAGAACCAACGCCAGGGGAGTGGAACCCTGCGTGCGGTGTGCGTAGAGGCGGTCTAGATTGGCAAGCATCTGCGAAAGGTGCCCGCTGTGGTGGTAGGCGCGGTGCGGCTGCTCCCACGCCTGTAGCAGGCTCTCACCCAGCTCCGCCACCTGCGCCGTGAGCTGAGTCCGCAGCTCGGCATGAGCCTCCACGTGCTTGAGGCGGGGTGTATTAAGGCGGGGCGCAAACGCCGCCTCCCAGGCACGCAGCAGGCGCGGGCGAATCTTCTCCGGGCGTTCCTTCAGGGGAATCCGTAGACCGCTGGCAATGAGCGTGCGAGTCAGTTCTGCACCGCTGAGTTCCTTCGCGCCCGCCCGAACCAGCTCATCGTAGAGATGCGCCGGAACATCGTAGTGGTCGCGGTCGAAGGCACGCTCACTGATGCCCGCTGCTGCGGCGAACTCGTGCAGTTCCGCCAGGGATGCATCGGAGATGAGGTGTGAGAAGACGGTGCCGTGCGCGGGCCAGGTGGGTGGGTCAATGTAGATGCTCATTCGTATATTGTAGGAGCGGTTCTGCCGCCGGGTGCGGGTGTCTTCGGGCGGTGAACACAGGGCGGTGGACAAGGGCTGTGCGGACTCGCGGTGCGGGGTGCTTTATACTGGATAGGTACGCCCTCGTAGCTCAGGGGATAGAGCACTTCTCTCCTAAAGAAGGTGTCGGACGTTCGAATCGTCTCGGGGGCACACAGAACCGGTATTTACGCCGGTACGAGAAAACCGCCCGTCGCTTGCAGTAGCAGGCGCGGGCGGTTTCTCTGTTTCTGCACGTAACGAGTACTCAAGAAAACACGTTGTTATAGCTGAGACAGGTCAATCTTGCCCATCAGCAGGATCTTCTCGCGAGCGGCCTTATCCGTCATCAGCTCAGCAATATTATGCGGGACAACCTGCCAAGAAATACCCCAGCGATCTACACACCAGCCGCAACGCTCCGCCTCAGGTATAGCCGAGAGCTGCTCCCAATAGTAATCAACCTCCTCCTGAGTACGGCACGAAAGAACTACCGAAACCCCCGGCGTGAATGTGAAATCGTGGAAAGTGCCGGAATCAGCAGCCGCCATCCAGGTGCCGTGCAGGTTGAAGTCGGTAAACATGACCGCATCTGCCTCAAAGGGGCTACCTTCCGGATAGTGGTACAGGGTACCGCGGCGGGCATCATCAAACATGGAAATCCAGCCGTTGGTGGCTTCCTCTGCATTGCCGTGATTCGTGCCGCCAAACATGAATGAGGGAATGACGAAGGGTCGAGGGTCACCCTCGGGGTTGGTGAGCATCAGCTGCCAGGTCATACCGAAACGATCGCGAACCCAGGCGTAGCGAGGAGAGAACGGGTACTCGCCTAACTCCATGAGTACACCGCCGCCGCTTAGCTTTTCGTAGAGCTCATCAAGGTAGGCGCGCGCCTGATCCTCACCGCCGAACAGGAGTGGGTCAAAGTTTAGGATGCAACTGATGTACTGGTTCGGGACGTACCGGTCATCACCATTAATGAGTGAGAGCTGGAAGCCATGGATGCTTAGAGCCGTCGTAAGTCCGGGCACCTGTTCAACGATAGAAGCATCGCGAAAAACCCTGGTATAGAACTGTGCGGCTTCATCGGCTGAGCCATTGCACCATAGGGCTATTGAGAGGCTCGGAGATAAGGTCTGGGTCATGCGGTCATCCTAGCATGACTATTCTGTGCCACCGGTGTGCCGTTGCCGATTTAGGTTGTGAGGCTGATTGACCGAACGGGTGGGAGCCGCGGAGTAAATGCGGTAGCATGGAATATCGAACGTGTATTCTAGGCAGCGAGGTAGATGATGAGCGACAAGCCCGAACAGCAGAAGCAGCCCTTCACCGAACAGGACGGCCTGTTCGCCGCCGAACTCGTCACCCCCGCAGCACCGGTAGCGGATGATGAGCCGCCCTTCGACCCCTACTACGACGTACCCCCTGCCGAGGACGACTACTACGCCCCTCCCATGGACGCCGCAGTGATGGATGCTCCGGTAATTGAGGCACCCGCACAGGATGTACCCGCCGCCCTGCCTACCGGCATGCCCGCCTACGGTGCCCCTGCTACCAGCGCGCCCATTCCTGAACCCGGCGCACCCGCAGCCTTCACCGCCGCAGACCCGCTCGGTGACTTCATGCCGCCCGCCTACCGAGTCGGCGGCTACGGCGATGACTTCGACCCCGCCGACCCCTACGGCGAACGCACCCATAGCCTCAACGCTGTAGACCCCGCCTCCCTCACCGCCGGACTCAACGAACGCCAGGAAGAAGCCGTGCTGCACTCCGGCTCGCCCCTGCTCATTGTCGCGGGCGCCGGCTCCGGCAAGACCCGCGTGCTCACCCACCGCATCGCCTACCTGCTCGCAACCCACCGCGCGACCCCCGGCCAGATTCTCGCCATCACCTTCACCAACAAGGCTGCCGCCGAAATGCGTGAACGTATTGAGGCACTGGTTGGCCCGCGCGCCAAGCACATGTGGATTTCTACTTTCCACAGCTTCTGCGTGCGCGTGCTGCGCCGTGAGGCCGCCGCCCTGGGTCTGAAGTCCACCTTCACCATCTACGATTCGACCGACTCGCAGCGCCTGCTGAGCCTCATCATTAAAGAGCTCAACCTGGACACCAAGAAGTTCACCGCCAAGGCCGTGGGCAACCGCATCTCCGCGCTGAAGAACGAGCTGGTCAGCGCCGAAGCGTACGCATCCCGCGTGGCGAGCGATAACCCGTACGAGAAGACCATCTCGCAGATCTACACCGTCTACACGCAGCGTCTGCGCGCCGCCAACTCCCTCGACTTTGACGATCTGATTGGCCGCACCGTCTTCTTGCTCAAGAAGTTCCCCGAAATCGCGAACTACTACCGCCGCAAGTTCCGCCACATCCTCGTGGACGAGTACCAGGACACCAACCACGCCCAGTACCAGCTGGTGCGTGAACTGGTCGGCGCCCACACGAAGGCACCGGCTGACCGCGGCCCCTACCCGGACGCTGTGCCCCCTGCCGAGCTGACCGTGGTGGGTGACTCCGACCAGTCCATCTACGCTTTCCGCGGCGCGGATATCCGCAATATTACGGACTTTGAGAAGGACTACCCGAACGCCCACACGATCCTGCTGGAACAGAACTACCGTTCCACGCAGAACATCCTCTCCGCGGCGAACGCGGTCATCGAACGCAACCCCGACCGTCGCCCCAAGAAGCTGTGGACCGCCTCCGGCGCGGGTGCGAAGATCATCGGTTACGTTGCCGAATCCGAACACGCCGAAGCACGCTACATCACCCGCGAAATTGACCGCCTTGCCGATGAACACGGCGTGCAGCCCGGTGACGTCGCAATCTTCTACCGCACCAACGCGCAGTCCCGAACCCTCGAGGACATGCTCATGCGTGCCGGCCTGCCCTACCGCGTGGTCGGTGGTACCCGCTTCTACGAGCGTAAGGAAATCAAGGACGCCCTGGCGTACCTGCGTGCCCTGAGCAACCCCGATGACGACGTGAACGTGCGCCGCATCCTCAACGAACCCAAGCGCGGTATCGGTGCCAAATCTGAATCCGTGGTGGCGGAGTACGCGAGTGCGAACCGCATCTCCTTCTACGCCGCCGCACGCCAGGCCGCCGACATCCCCGGCCTGGGTGCCGCCGCCGTGAAGAAGTACGCCGAGTTCGTGCGCCTCATGGACGACCTGGCGCAGATTGCCCGCACCGAACCCGCCGCAACCTGCCTGGAAGCGGTCCTGGAGCAGACCGGGTACCTGGCGGCTCTGCGCGCCTCCAAGGACATTCAGGACGAATCGCGCGTGGAAAACCTCTCCGAGCTGCTTGACGCCATGGTCGAGTTCGAGACCGAGAACCCCGGCGCCGACCTGGAGCAGTTCCTCGAACACGTGGCTCTGGTCGCCGACGCCGACTCAATCCCGAACCGCCCCGCCAGCGCGGAGGGTGAGAACGCCTCCGCTGCGCAGATTGCCGCCGAAGCGGCCGAGGCGAAGGCTCAGGGCATGGTCACCCTCATGACCCTGCACACCGCCAAGGGCCTGGAGTTCCCCGTGGTGTTCCTGACCGGCATGGAGCACGGCCTGTTCCCGCACCAGCGCGCCCTGACCGATGAGAAGGAAATGAGCGAGGAGCGCCGCCTGGCGTACGTGGGTCTGACCCGCGCCATGGAGCGCCTGTACCTGACCCGCTCCGAGACCCGCACGATGTGGGGTAAGAGCCAGTTCAACCCGCCCTCGCCCTTCCTGGAAGAAATCCCGGAGGAGCTTATCGAGTGGAAGCGCACCGCCGGTTTCTCAGGCTTTGGTGCCTCCGGCATGGGTGCGTACGGCGCTCGCGGCGGCAGTTCCTATGGAGGAAGCTCCTACGGTGGTGGCTACGGCAGCGGTTACTCCGGCGGTTCGCGCTCCGGATACAGCTCCGGCTACGGTTCCGGCGGCTACTCGGGTGGTTACGGCTCCGGCAGCTATAGCTCGCGCGGCTCGTACGACCCCTACGAGTCCCGCCCCGCACGTCGTTCCGAGCCGTCCACCGCGGACATTAACGGCTCGGCAAGCTACGGGCTGGCGGCTGCCGCCTCCTCAAAGGTGACGAACCGTTCCCGCGTGCATCAGAGCAAGGAAATCCCGACCCTGGCGGTCGGCGATACCGTGCGCCACACCAAGTTTGGTGAGGGCCGCGTGCTCGCCGTTGAGGGTAGCGGCGATAAGACCGTGGCGAAGGTCCGTTTCGGTTCGGAAGAGAAGCGCCTGCTGCTGCGTTACGCGCCGCTGGAGAAGGTGAGCTAACGCGTCAGGCGTGCGAACCTAACAACGCCGATGGAGGGGCGGGTACCTGAGGGTGCCCGCCCCTCTTTTATGTGCTGTATCGGGCGTGTTGTCCGCCTGCTGAGAAGGGCTTCAGGACTTTGCAGAGCACGGCGGTAAACGCCGCATTTTCGCCGGTATTTCGCGGCGGATCGGGGAGCGTGAGTTCGGGTTAGTTACCCGGTGCACAGCCTTTGGGTGAAATGTACCCAAAATATTTGTGAGCTGAGTCGCTAAAATCTCAGATTTGGGGCTCCGTGAGTGCGAGCTCACGCCGAATCCGATAGAGTAGAGACGAGAGAAATTCCCCGCGTCAATGATGCGTGTGCGCCGGGTGCGAGAGACCCCTATCGCACCGTACTGACCACACGGGGGAACCTCCTCTAATGAGACCAGGCCGAGTGCACCAGTACTCGGCACCACTTCGAAGAAGAAGGACACCTGTGGACCTTTTCGAATACCAGGCGCGCGAGCTCTTCGCAAAGCACGGTGTACCCGTGCTCAAGGGCATTGTTGCGACCACCCCTGAAGAAGCAAAGGCAGCAGCTGAGGAAATTGGCGGCCTGACCGTCATTAAGGCTCAGGTTAAGACCGGCGGCCGCGGTAAGGCTGGCGGCGTTAAGCTCGCAAAGTCCCCCGAAGAAGCTTACGAGCACGCTAAGGCAATTCTCGGCATGGACATCAAGGGCCACACCGTTCACCGCGTGCTGGTCGCTGACGGCGCAGACATCGCCGAAGAATACTACTTCTCCCTCCTGCTGGACCGCGCAAACCGCTCCTACCTGGCAATGTGCTCGGTAGAAGGCGGTATGGAAATTGAGCAGCTCGCTGCTGAGCGCCCCGAGGCACTGGCAAAGATCGAGGTTGACCCGCTGGTCGGCCTGGACCAGGCTAAGGCTGAGGAAATTGCTAAGGCAGCAGGTTTCTCCGCAGAACTGCAGGAGAAGGTTGTTCCCGTTCTCGTCAAGCTGGGCGAAGTCTACACTAAGGAAGACGCAACCCTGGTTGAGGTTAACCCCCTCGTTCTGACCCCCGAGGGCACCATCCTCGCCCTGGACGGTAAGGTCTCCCTGGACGACAACGCAGAATTCCGCCAGCCCGAGCACGAGGCTCTCGTGGACAAGTCCGCTGAGAACCCGCTGGAAGCTAAGGCAAAGCAGTTCGACCTGAACTACGTGAAGCTGGACGGCGAGGTCGGCATCGTTGGTAACGGTGCAGGTCTGGTTATGTCCACCCTGGACGTCGTTGCATACGCTGGTGAGAACCACGGCAACGTCAAGCCCGCAAACTTCCTTGATATTGGTGGCGGCGCGTCCGCTGAGGTTATGGCTGCTGGTCTGGAAATCATTCTGGGCGACGAGCAGGTCAAGAGCGTTTTCGTGAACGTCTTCGGCGGCATCACCGCATGTGACGCAGTGGCAGACGGCATTGTGAAGGCTCTGGAGATTCTGGGCGACGCAGCAACCAAGCCCCTGGTTGTGCGCCTGGACGGCAACAACGTTGCTGAGGGTCGCCGCATCCTCTCCGAGGCGAACCACCCGCTGGTTGTTCTGGCTGAGACCATGGACTCCGGCGCCGACAAGGCAGCAGAGCTCGCTCACAAGGCGTAATCGCCAGCAAAGGATTTCAAGGAAGTAATATGTCTATCTTTGTGAACAAGGACTCCAAGGTCATCGTTCAGGGCATCACCGGTGGCGAGGGTACCAAGCACACCGCACGCATGCTCGCAGCAGGCACCAACATTGTGGGCGGCGTGAACGCTCGCAAGGCTGGTACCACCGTCACCCACAAGGCGAAGGACGGCTCCGACATCGAGCTGGACGTCTTCGGTTCCGTAGCTGAGGCTATGGAGAAGACCGGCGCGAACGTCTCCATCGTCTTCGTTCCCCCGGCCTTCACCAAGGCAGCAGTTCTCGAGGCTATCGAGGCTAAGATCGGCCTCGTCGTCGTCATCACCGAGGGCGTTCCGGTTCAGGACTCCGCAGAGTTCTGGGCAGCTGCTAAGGCATCCGTGGACGAGAACGGCAAGCAGATCACCCGTATCATTGGCCCCAACTGCCCCGGCATCATCTCCCCCGAGGAGTGCCTGGTTGGTATTATCCCGGCGAACATCACCGGCAAGGGCAAGATTGGTCTGGTTTCCAAGTCCGGTACCCTGACCTACCAGCTGATGTACGAACTGTCCGACATTGGTTTCACCACCGCTATCGGTATTGGTGGCGACCCCATCATCGGCACCACCCACATCGACGCTCTGGAAGCTTTCGAAGCTGACCCCGAGACCGAAGCAATCGTCATGATTGGTGAGATCGGTGGTGACGCTGAGGAGCGTGCTGCAGAGTACATCAAGGCAAACGTGACCAAGCCCGTCGTTGGTTACATTGCAGGCTTCACCGCTCCTGAGGGTAAGACCATGGGCCACGCAGGCGCTATTGTCTCCGGTTCCTCCGGTACCGCTCAGGCGAAGAAGGAAGCTCTGGAAGCAGCAGGCGTGAAGGTCGGTAAGACCCCCTCCGAGGCTGCAAACCTGATGCGCGAAATCTTCGCAGCGAAGTAAACAGCATAGTATTGCGGCAGATGCCGGTAGTCCATGAGGCTACCGGCATCTGTGCTTTAACCGGGAACTCAACAGAGACAGTGCCGAAGAACGCCCAGAGGTGCTGGAGGGGAATGCACCGGGGAAAAGAGGAAGGTTGAGCCGCTCCAGCTGCCGAATAGTGCTGGGATTTGAGGATGCTTTTGAGATGTTTGAAACCGGGCGGTAGAACTTACGGAGGAAAGTAAGATTGTGCACATCCGCCCTCATAAGGTGCAGATATAACCTCAACCTTTGTATACTGGAGTGCATTGAGCCTAGTCAGAACCATTCTGAGCGGCTCTAAGAAACACCAAACACTCACAGGAGATCACTACACTCATGACTCAGCCCATCTCTCGCCGCACCATCGCAAAGGCAGGCGTCTGGTCCGCACCCGTCGTCGCAGCCTCCGCAGCAGTACCTGCCTACGCCGCATCCAAGGAAACCCCCGGCGTGCAGTACGGCGTGTACGTCAGCGTGCAGAACAACGGCGGCTACGTCGGCTACGCATCCTCCAACAACACCGGCACCATCAACCCGGCAAGCCCCGAGGCGCACTTCACCGCCTCCGGCACCCCCGACTCCGACATCAACTGGGACGACGCAACTTCCAAGCCCAAGAGCGCAACCTACGTCAACGGCGAAGGTAAGTTCACCCCCGTCACCAACTCCCAGACCGGCGCAAACGGCGCATACATGTCCTCCAGCGGCTTCTGGTGGTCCGTACCGACCAAGGACACCGCAACCGGCACCGGCTACATCCCCGGCAGCAACGTAACCCTCGCAGCTGGCGCAACCTTCGTGACCGAGGTTGAGTACACCGTCGCCGCCAGCGCACAGTCGCTCCTTAAGCTCGGTAAGATCAACGGCCAGGCATGGGCCCCCTCTGGTCGCAAGCTGACCGGTAAGACCACCGAACTGGTAGCCTCCGCAGGCCAGGCAAAGTACCTGTCCGTGGCGCAGACCGCCGGCACCTGGACCGCAGAAGTACCGACCGTCACCAAAAACTCTGACGGCACCTACACCTTCAAGGGTCGTATCGTCTACACCACCAGCAAGGCGTACACCATGAAGCAGACCGGCACCAAGTACTACAGCCAGACCAACTTCATGCCGGCGCAGCTGCGCTTCCCTGCAAATGACGGCTGGGTCTCGTACAAGCAGACCTCCAGCGTGCAGGTTGCAAACCTGACCTACTCCGGCAATGGCGCAACCGGCTCGGAGAGCGTTTCCGGTCAGGCCACCACCGCGGAGATTCACCCGTAATAGATCAACCCCTCATGCAGGGTAAGAACATATAGAAAACCCCCGGCGGATACACTGAACGTATCCACCGGGGGATTTCTGCATCCGAATAGTTCTCAAACGCTTAAAAACGAATTCCAGAGCGGCTATATACACTTGTCGAGAGATTATGGGGGGGTGCGACTAGCCGACCGTCGTGCCGAACGCCAGACCCAGCAGATAGGTAACGAACGCTGCACCAAAGCCAATTAGAATCTGGCGAACACCGCGCTTGAGGGGGGAAGCACCCGAAAGCAGGCCCACCACGCCGCCGGTGAAGCCCAGCGCCGCACCCACAAACAGCAGGGACAACACCATCGCGAATACACCCGACAAGCCAAAGATATACGGCAGAATCGGAACCAGCGCACCCGAAGCGAAGAATGCAAAGGACGCAGCGGCAGCACCAATATCGGTACCCAAAGCCACATTCTCCTCACGATCCTCACCCTCGCGGTGAGACAGCGACGGATCGCAGTCACAATCCATGTAGCCGAAACGCTCCATCGCACGGTGATGCGCTGCGTCCGGCTCCATACCGCGCGCACGGTAAATCAGCTCCAGCTCGTTCGAGTCCAAATCCAAATCGTGTGCAACACGCAGGGTCACCTGGGTCGGCTGGGATGCATCCAGCAGTTCACGCTGAGAGCGCACCGACACGAACTCACCCGCCGCCATCGACAGCGCACCCGCCAGCAGACCCGCAATACCCGAGAGCAGAACCATCGAGCTGGATGCGCCCGAGGCGGTAATGCCCATAGTCAACGCCAGGTTCGACACCAAACCGTCGTTAGCGCCAAAGACTGCCGCACGGAAATTACCCGATAGCTTCTCCCTGCCACTGGTCGCCAGGGCACGGATAATTTCCTCGTGAATTGCCTCGTCAGCGGCCATTTCCTCGGTGGCGTCCGGGTCCTCAGCGTAGGGGGAGCGGGATTCCGCGCGCTGCGCCATCGCCAGAATAAACACCGAACCGAAGTTCTTCGCCAAGAACTGCAGTAGCTGAGATTGCATGGACGGGCGCACGTGCACATTCGCGTGCTCGCCGAGCATGTCACGCCAATGCTGCTGGTGACGCTTTTCTGCCTCGGCAACCTGCAGCAAGATTTCGCGGTCGGTGCCCTCGGCGCGGCGAGCCAGGTAGCGGTAGATGCGCGCCTCCGACTCTTCATCAGCCAGGTAGCGGCGCCAACGCTTAATCTGCGCGGGGGAGGGGGAAGTAACCGCACTGTGGCGGGTCGGCTTGTGCTCGGTTGCCTCAGCTGCGGTCCTTTCGGCCTCGGCCGCGTCAGCTTGAAGCTTCTCGGTCTGCTCGCCGTACGTGTCTTCGCCGTGCTCGTTCGGGGCGTGCGTGCTCATATCTCTCTTTCCACCGGATGCGGGTCGCGCCGGGTATTTCCCGGGCGCACAATCATGCGTTCAATCTGTGTGTTCTGAGTTGATCAGTGAACAACTGTAGAGCACTCCGAACAGAAAATCTAGGACGGCCTAACCCGATGTTATTGTTCGCCTCAACGTACTTTGTGATACCGCACGGGCGAGGACTCAAGGGGCGGGAAAGGTAAAAGTGCCGGGAAGAAGCGGGGCAGCTTCGAGCATAAAAAGCCGGGCGGGTGCACCCTCCATAAGGAGAGCGCACCCGCCCGGTTTCGTGACTCTAAAAGCTGGCACCTATATGACTTGCCGCCATAAGTAGGCTGCAGTTTAGACGCTACAACTTAGATGGTTGCAGCTTAGATGTTGCCTTCGCCGTTTTCCAGGAATGAGCGGATGAACCACTGGAACTTCTCCAGCTCAGCGGTCTGACCGATCAGCAGATCCTCGGTGACGGGGTCGGACTCGCCAGCGAATGCAATCGCGTTGCGGTGAGCCTCAATCACGCGGGTGTAGACGTCGTTCAGGGCGCGCAGGTGAGCGGGGACGGGTGCGCGGCCAACCGCGTAGTCCTCGACGGTGCGCTGTGCGACCAGTGCGCCAGCCAGACCGTTGGGGGCTGCGCCCAGGGTTGCCATACGCTCTGCGATGGCGTCGACGAATTCGCGGACGGTGTCGACCTGGGGGTCAATCATTTCGTGAACGGCGATGAAGCCGGGGCCGGTCACGTTCCAGTGAGCGTGCTTCAGCAGCAGGTGCAGGTCGTTCAGGTCGTGCAGACGTGCCTGGAGAACCTCGGAAATGCCCTTGCCTTCTTCGATGGTCAGGCCGGGTGCGGTGTAGTTTGCGAATGCCATGATGGTCTCCTTCATGATGCTGTGATGCTTGTGGTCCGGTGAGGTTTGTATTCCCACCGAAGTCGTTATTGATTAGTAAATCATTTTAAGGAACTGCTGTCAAGCTTATTCTGAGTACTTCGTAATAAATTATCATCTGCCTGTTGTGTCGCCCTCAAGTCCTCACTCAAAAGCTCCTGCTTAAACCCACACGGCTCACCGCCCAAGCATGCATAAAGGGCGGGATGTGCGGTATCTCGTATCACGCATCCCGCCCTTTAGGGTGAAGCGTATTCAGTTTTCGTGCAGAGCTTTCTCTGCCGGGCTTCCGGTTTGCGAACCAAGCGGCTACGCCAGCGCGCGCACCGCCTGCAGGGTCAGCTCCTCGTGCTTGAGGTGCACGGTGCCCAGCTCCGCCGGAACCTCCAGCTCGCCCGGCACAACAATGACACGCATACCCGCCGCGGTCGCACTGCGCACGCCCGACGGGGAGTCCTCAAGAGCCACGCACTGAGTCGGATCAACACCAAGACGCTCCGCCGCCAAAAGATAGGGCTGCGGGTCCGGCTTGGGGTTGGTGGTCTCATCGTTGCCAATAACCACCGAGAACGTGCCCTCGGGTGCCGCGTTTGCGGTGCGGCGAGCCACGGAGGTGGTTGCGTTTGTGACGATGGCGGCCGGAATCTGTGCATCGTGAACCTCCGAGAGGAAACGCTCAATGCCAGGAAGGAACTCGACCGGCTGATGCGCCAGAGCATCATGCACCTTCGCCACAAGACGTTCATTAATCTCTTCGTCCGGCAGGTTTACGCCGCGCTCGCGCAGGCGATCCAGAGTGAACTGCATGGACAGACCCAGGCAATCGAGGGTGTCCTGTTCGGTCCAGGTGCCACCAAATTCTGCGGTGAGAGCAACCTTTGCGGCAGCCCATACGGGTTCGGTGTCGACGAGGGTTCCGTCGTGGTCGAAGAGAATGGCGGCGGGGAAGGTGTTCGTAGTCGTCATGTCATTAAGCCTACCGGTTTATTTCTGGGGTGAGCGTAGGGCAACGTCCCCAATCGTCACCAAAAAATCTGTGCCCGCGTTCTGGGGGTTCTTGGCGATAGTGAGCAGCGCATCGGCGACGTCCTCACGGGCAATCGTTGGAATACCCGCAGTTCGCTCGACACTCGCCATGTCAAATACCTTCACCCCGCCCCTGCCGGGCTTATCGGTCAGCCTGCCCGGATGCGCACGCGAAATATACGGCTGATATTCGGCGACCAGGGCGTCCGCCTTAACCTTGTCGGTAAAAATGCCGCGCATGATGACCTTGCATACCAGGCGCATGGGCAGGGATGCGGTTCGTACCGTATCGCCCACGCCGTAGGCGCTCAGCAGAACGCAGTGCTTCACGCCTGCGCCCGTGACCGCCTGCATGATGAGCGGCAGGCGCTCCTGTAGGAACGTACTGTGAAGGAACTCTCGCACCGTGGCCTTCTGTCCCAGGGTGCTCACCATGACGTCCTGCCCGGCGGATGCTGCGGCGAGCCGTTCGGCATCGTCCAGGGTACCGGGGGTGATGGTGAGGTTCTGGTGTGCTCCCAGTAGTGTGTGTGCCTTATCGGGGTTGCGCACGTAGGCGGTGACGGTGTGCCCGCCCTCGAGGGCTTTGCGGGTGAAGAGGTAGCCGGTGCGGCCGGTTGCGCCTAGAACCAGTATTTTCATGTGGGGTCCCCATTCGTGACTGTGATTGTTGTGGGAGCCCGCAAGCGCCCAGCCTCGCAAGTACCCAGTCCGGTCAGTATAACAATGCAGTTTTGACCGGGGCTTTTGTTCGGGGCTTTTGCTTGGGGGTCAGGGGTGTGGGGCGGGGTGAAAAATACGAAAATTTTTTTGCAGGAGGCTTGCGAAAAATAGTTGAGTGGAGTAGACTCAAGTTATGTAATGCAGGGGCGCATAGGATAAGCCCCTCGAAATACGAAAGGAACACCATGGACAACAAGTTCACCACCAAGAGTCAAGAAGTCATCTCGGCGGCAAATACTAACGCTCAAACCGCCGGCAACCCCACTATTGAAACCGCGCACATCCTCAAGGCCCTCATGGACCAGCGCGAAGGCGTCGCCGTAGCAGTCCTCAAGGCTGCAGGCCTGGATGTGGACGCTATCTCCGAGGCGGCATCCGCCGAAATCAAGAAGCTGCCCAAGGCATCCGGTGCCTCCGTGCAGAATGCCTCCCTCAGCCGTGCCGCGCTTTCCGCTCTGCAGGCGGCACAGACCCGCGCCCAGGGCTTCGGAGATACCTACGTTTCTACCGAAATGATTCTGCTGGGCATTGCCAGCGGAACCGATAGCACCGCAACCGCAATGCACAAGCTCGGCGCTACCGCAGAGCTCATCGCACAGACCATCCCCAACGTCCGAGGAGACCGCACCGTGGACACCCCCGACCCCGAAGGCACCTTCCAGGCACTCGAAAAGTACGGCACCGACCTGACCGCCATTGCTCGCGCAGGCAAGCTTGACCCGGTCATCGGCCGTGACTCTGAGATTCGCCGCGTTGTGCAGGTGCTTTCCCGCCGTACCAAGAACAACCCCGTGCTGATTGGTGAGCCCGGCGTCGGTAAGACCGCCGTCGTGGA
>ERZ1674046.10-NODE-10-length-73083-cov-25.835584_pt1 | contig 73083 bp, 51 predicted proteins | sample MGYA00581130_ERZ1674046 | MGnify/ENA primary metagenome ERZ1674046 (study PRJEB41354, sample SAMEA4873345) | human saliva metagenome | biome: human-associated habitat [ENVO:00009003]; feature: mouth environment [ENVO:08000002]; material: saliva material...
ACCTTCGCCTGAGTCTGCGAATCAGCCATCTGCGCGCCGGTCGCCGCCGTCGCCTGCTCATGGCTCACGTGCGGGTACAGGGCATCAGTCGGCACCACGAGGCTACGGTTACCGTCAAACGCCAACCAGCCGTAGAACGCCTCCGCACCGGACAGCTCCGTGTACGGGCCGCCCGAAACCGACACCGTGGTCATGTTCATCTTGCCGAACGTCTTATAGCTGGGCGCGCCAGAAACCTCAATGACGTCCTTCTCCTGGTAGGTTCCGAGCACGTCAAAGAGCGGGCCGGGGCCCTCCTTCACATAGGAACTGGGCAGAACAAAAGCACCAGCCAGCAGGGCGCACGTCGCCACAGCGCTCACCGAACGCAGGTTCACGCGGCGCGGCGCAAAATGCGAACGGCGCTTAGCCGCTTTCTCATTACTCTTCACGCTCGCGGAGGCGGCGTTCGACTGCTGCTCAGCATCAGGGGTGGACTTAGTCATGGTTTCTACAGTACCGGATAAACCTGCTTTTCAACACGCGGGCGGGCACCGTTACCCCGCTAAAAATAGAGCAATCAGGTGGCGTTTACGTTCCGGCCCGCACCGCGCTGTGTCAGCACCGCACGGTGACAGCGGCACGAAAAAACTCCCAAACCCCGGCCCCAAAGACAAGCTTGTGAGCCCTTAGCTGATTAACCCGCTTCCACAGCAATGGCACGGGAAATTCTCAGCAAAAATCGGTAGGCTGGACAGCGAGCGAGCCAGCTACGCCCACCCCCGGATTACGAAAGGCTTCTACATGTCTGAGAACCCCACCGGCGGCGCCTCCAACGAGCGCGACCCCCTCGAAGAATTCATTAAGAAGATGCAGGAGCAGGGCTTCGACCCCTCCGCTGGGGCAACCGGCCAGGGCGGCAAGGGCGCCTCCTCCAACGCGCAGAACCCCTTCAGCGCGCTCTTCGGCGAAGGCGGCCAGAACCCCTTCGGCATCAGCATCGACCCCGAAGACCTGAAGAACATGGGCATGAGCTTTGACCCCGCCATGATGCAGAGCATGTTCGCGCAGGTGCAGGCGATGTTCTCCGGCGCGGGCGCATCCGACAGCCCCAGCGGCGTGAACTGGGATAACGTGAAGAACCAGACCCGCCAGATGCTCGCCTCCATGGGTGAAGACCCCTCCGTACCCGAAAACCTCAAGCGTGCCGTAGAAGACGCGGCGAACCTCGCCGACCTCTGGCTGGATGCGGTGACCACCGTTGAGCGCCACAACCACCCGGTGCAGGCATGGTCCAAGGCAGAATGGGTTGAGCATTCCTTCGACTCCTGGCGCGAAATGGTCGAGCCGGTCGCAGCCGAAGTCACCCAGTCCATGGTCATGCCCGGCGCACCCGAGGACGTACCCGAAGAGATCTCGCAGATTCTCAACAGCGGCTTCTTGAACAACATTGGTTCCGTGATTTTTGGTGCGCAGATGGCTCAGGCACTCGCGCAGCTTGCCGGTGAAGTGTACTCCTCCACCGACGTGGGCTTCCCCCTCGCGCCCGGTTCCTCCGCTCTGCTGCCCAACGGCTATCAGCAGCTCGCCGACAGTATCGAGGTGCCCCCGCAGGAGGTCCTGCTCTACCTTGCCGTGCGTGAATCCGCGCTGATTCGTCTGCACAAGGCAAACCCCTGGCTGCGTGAAGACCTGGTTCAGCTCGTGGCGCGCTACGCCCGCGGCATCCGCGTGGATATGAACCGTATGCAGGACGCCGCATCCCAGGTGGACATGAGCAACCCCGACGCCGTACAGGAAGCATTCGAAGGCGGCATGTTCAGCCCCCAGCGCACCGAAGACCAGGAACTGGCGGTACAGCGATTGGAGGGTCTGCTCGCCCTCATCGAAGGCTGGGTATCCGTCGTAACCGAGGACGCGACCCGCAACCTGCCCAAGGCACCGCAGCTGACCGAAATCATGGCGCGCCGCCGCATCGACGGCGGCCCCAGCGAGCAGGTCTTCGAGAACCTGGTCGGCCTGGAACTGCGCCCGCGCCTGGTGCGTGAAGCACAGCAGTTCTGGCGCTGGTACGAAGAATCCCACGGCATTGAGGCACGCGACGGCCTCTGGGACACCCCGGAGACTCTGCCCACCCCCGCCGAGCTGGAAGACTTCACCGCATACGATGCGCGCATGAACGAAATCAGCCTGGACGACGTGGACTTCGACTCGGAGTTGCAGAAGCTGCTGGACGGTGGCTTCGGCGACGCACCCGAAGAAAAGTAAAGCTGAGCGAAGTAAAGCTGAGCGGCAAAAGTAAATAGCTGACACTCGAGCGGGGGTGGCTTGTGAATGTACAAGCCACCCCCGCTCGAGTGTTTCGGTTGGTTTTTGATTCTTTGATTTTCGGGAAGCGCGTTAGCTGGCAGGATTTTAGCCGGCGCTGTTTTCGCCGCGCTCGCCCTCAGAACGTTCACCCTCAGCACGCGAGCGCCCCAGCGCGTACCCCTCCAGGTAGGCCTGCGCCCGCAGCAACTGCGGGTAGCGCGCCTCCAGGGTACGGAACGCCGCCGAATGATTCGGCTGCAGCAGGTGGCAGAGCTCGTGGTGAATCACCGAATCCAGCACGTACTCGGGCACGCCCTGCAGCTCCGAGGAGATGCGAATCTGCGTGTTCGCGTAGGTTGCCGAGCCCCAGCGCTGACGTTGGTTGCTCACCCAGCGAATCGACAGCTTCTCGAGCCTGCCCGAGGCGACCAGCTCCGGCAGGTTCTTCTGCGCCAGGTGCAGGGCGCGGGAGCGCAGGTATTCGTCCGTGACCGTCAGCTGTGTGGCACGCTCACGGCGGGCGGCACGACGCTGAATGCGCGGCAGCAGGCGGGCAATATGCTCGTCAATCTCTTCGCTCGTACTCGCGGCGGGAATGAGCAGGCGGTAGGCGGGGTTGCCGTGCTCGTCCACGCCGTCGCGCTGCATGCTGATGGTGCGGGTGCGGCGCGCCGAGCGGACCAGCTCAATCTGCGGGCGGTCCTCGGTGGCGGGCAGAATCTCACGCTTAAAACGCTGAGCCATAGTCTCCTCTTCCCTTCGACGAACGGCGGGGCTGCGTGGCACGGGACTGAGCCGGGCGAGTCTGAGCCGAACGATCCTGCGCCGAGCGAGCCTGGCTATACGAGGAGCCGGCGCTCTCAGTCCTGCGGCGGCGCTTCGCCGGATCAATATCATCCAGGAAACGCGAACGCTTACGCTGACCGCGACCGCCCACGGTGCGGGTCATCGTCCAGGTCAGCCACAGGTACTTGCGGGCGCGCGTAATGCCCACGTACAGCAGGCGGCGCTCCTCATCCACCTCATCCGGGGTGGTCGCAAAAGTAATGGGCATGAGGCCCTCGTTCAGGCCGCATAGGAACACGGCGTCCCACTCCAAGCCCTTAGCCGCGTGCAGGGAGGCGAGGGTTACGCCGTTGACCTGCGGTGCGTCGTTGAATTCGCTGCGGTGGTTCAGGGTCGCCACGACCTCGTGCATGGTCAAAGGTAGCGGCTCGGGCACGCCCGGGCGCGGGTTCGCGCGGTGCTCCTGAAGCTGCTCTTGGCGGTGCTGCGCCATCATGTCCACCATGTGCACCAGGGCGGCGAGGGACTCCCACTTCTGGCGGGTGGCGCCTCCCGAAAGGGGGCCCTCCTCCTTATAGCCGAGGCCGCCGAGCACATCGCGGGTGTAGCGGGTGACGTCCTCGGTACCGTCCGTGGACTTCGCCGAACCGCGCAGGGCAAGCATCGCCTGCTTGACCTCGGGGCGCTCAAAGAAACGCTCCGCGCCGCGCAGCTGGTACGGAATGTGGGCGGCAGCCAGCGCAGACTCAATCGCCGCCGACTGCGCGTTCGTGCGGAACAGCACCGCAATCTCCGAAGGCGGCACGCCGTCCTTCTCAATCAGGTCGCGGATATCCTCGGCAATGCCGGCGGCCTCCTGCTCATCGTCGGCGTAGCCGAACCACTCCACATCCACGCCGGGGCCGCGCTGAGACATCAGCTCCAGCGGCGGCGCCCACGAATGCGGGCTCGAATCCGGATGCGGACGGCGCGCCGCCAACAGGCGGTTCGCCAACTCCACCACCTGCGAATGGGAACGGTAGTCGCGGGTCAGCTTCACCGTGTGCGCGCCACGGTACCGGCGCGCAAAATCCAGCAGGTAACGGCTGGTCGCACCGGTAAAAGAGTAAATCGTCTGGGAGGCGTCGCCCACCACGCAAATATCGTCGCGGCCGCCCAGCCACACATCCAGCAGACGCTGCTGCAGCGGGGACACGTCCTGGTACTCGTCCACCACAAAATGGCGGTACTGGTTGCGGACGGTCGCGGCGAGCTTCTCATCCTCCTCCAGCATGGCGATGGTCAGCAGCAGCACGTCCTCAAAATCGATGAGGTTACGCTCATCCTTCAAATCCTCATACGCCTGGAAAATACGCTGCATGTTCTGCGGGGTAATCGCCGAGGGCAGCTGTTTCTCGCTCAGGCGCTGCATGAGGGTGTCGGGGGTGAGCAGCTGAACCTTCGCCCACTCAATCAGCGAGGCCAAATCGCGCAGCAGGGAACGGTCAGTGCTGATGCGCAGACGGTTCGCCGCCTCCGTAATGAGCGAGGCTTTGTTCTGCACGATGGATGGGAAGGTACCGCCCACCACCTGCGGCCAGAAGTACACCAGCTGACGCAGCGCCGCCGAGTGGAAAGTACGCGCCTGCACGCCGTGCGCACCCAGCTGGTGCAGGCGGGTACGCATCTCCTCCGCCGCGCGCAGGGTGAAGGTCAGGGCAAGCACGCGCGGGCCCTGGTAGCGGCCAATCGCAATACCGTAGGCGATGCGGTGCGTAATCGCGCGGGTCTTACCGGTACCGGCACCCGCCAGCACGCGCATGGGGCCGTCCAGTTCGGTGGCGACCGCACGCTGATCCGGGTCAAGCCCGGCGAGGATATCGTCTGTGGAGATCATATGCTGAGGCTGCTGAGGTGTGGCGGTCATAATGCTCCATCAGTAAGGCGGGCGATACGGGCAGGCGGCATGCGCTCGCGCGGGCATACGGGCATGCGTGTATGCGAGGCGGTGATAGCCGGTCTTCCATTGTATTCTCCCAGACTGTGTTCTCCAGACCCGCCGCGGCTTCTTAGCTGTCGCTTCTTTCATTCAGAGCGTGAGGAACCCGCCTCTTGTGGAGTGGGGCAAGTAGAAGCTCAACAGGCAGCGCAGGCGAGCACGTTTAGGCTTGTCCACAAGTATCTTCACCACTTGGCATAAAGATTCCAAAAACTACTAAACGGCACACATTGGTTTGGTAACCTTAACCCGTGACTTTATCTCCCCTTCAGCTAGCAGCCATTGTCTCCGCCGGAGTGCCCGGGATTTACCCCGTCGGCGCCGAACCGGTTCGCGAAGACAGCGACGACTTCGACTCGGCAATCATCGCCGACTCCACCGGTCGCCGCTGGCGAGTGCGCGCCCCGCGCCGCCCCGACGCCAGCATGCGTCTGGAAGCTGAACACCTCATCCTGCAGTCGTTCAGCCCCGGCCTGCGCGCACGACTGCCCTTCGCCGTACCCACCGTCGCCGGCACCGTACCCTACGCAGGCGGCAACGTGTTCGTGTACACGCACATCCCCGGCACCATCTACGACGTAGACCAGCTCGCCGAGCTGAGCCGCCGCGAAGTTGCGGCGAACCGCCCCTCCCTGGCATCCATCATCGCCAAGGACATCGCGACCCTGCACGTGATGCCCGAAGACATCATTTACGAAGCCGACCTGCCCTCCTACTCTTCGGAGCAGATTCGCCTGCGCAAGAACGCCGAGCTCGAGCGTGCCGCCGCAACCGGCAAGGTGCCCGCCGACCTGCTCGCGCACTGGCGTGCTGTGCTCTCCCCCGGACCCATGTGGCAGTTCCGTCCGCGTGTGGTCCACGGCGACATGGGCGCAGAGAACCTCGTACTGCATGTAACGCCCTCGACGGCACGTATCGTGGAGGTCACCGGCTGGTCCGATGTGCACGTGGGCGACCCCGCGCAGGACTTCGCCTGGCTGTACTCCTGCCAGGACATCGACTTCACCGACGAGGCAATCGAGGTGTACCGCCAGCAGATGCCTCAGCTGCCCGACGCCTACCTGGCGCAGCGCGCGAACTTCTACGCAGAGTTCGCGATCGCCCAGTGGCTCACCCACACCGTGGAGGTTGGCGACCGCGACGGCGCAACCCACGCAGTGTCCATGCTCCTGGACATTCAGGACGACCTGCGTGCCTCCGGCGAACTGCTCGGACAGGAGGAGGTCGGCCCGCTAGTCGGTCCCGCCGAGTAGGTATTGGGTCGGGTAGCTGTTAGGTTGCTACTTACCGCATAGGTTTTCGGTTCAGCTAGATTTTCAGTTCAGCCCCGCAGTACTGCGCTGCGGGGCTGAACTGTACCTACTGGGTTGTATATCCGCTGACTCGCGCCCGGTGAAACCTGCTCTCCTGACTGTCTGTCAAACCGACGGGATGATGCCTATAAGGGCTAGTGGAGGGGCTTTAGTGGGCTTTTTGCCGAAATTTCTTTAAGTGTTTCCCCTCACCTTTTGAGCACCAGTTTTGCATTTTTGTGCATGAATGACTCAGATTAAGGCTGAGACTTGAAGGTGCGCTAAAGGCGCCATTCACAATATTTCCCGGGTGCAAATACGCCACAAACCCACATGAACCAACTTTTGACCTCGGGAGTCCACAGAGTCTCAACTTCACCTTGAACTATGCTCAAAATAGTGCATTTTAGGGTAAAAACTTACCCTGTAGATTTTTTCAAAAACTCCTGGAATACTTTTGCTGTGCCGCGAGAATACCAGCGGACACACTCCCCATAGCGCACTGACCAGCGCTGATATCGTGGCAGCGATAAATTGGGGAGACAGATTGGACGGGACCCTGACCGGTCATGTCAGACCCGAGCCGGATTCATGCACCGCGCAACCAATCACCGATGGCAGAAATCTATAGAGTTACTTTCGAGGTTGTGTTTGAGAGTAAAGACGCACGCAAACCCCACGGGGCGCCGGCGGCGCGAGTGAGGCCGCGAGAGCGGCAGTCGTTCGGCGCGATTCTTTCCCGGAGCGTGCGAGGCACGAAGTACCTCTATAGTTCTTCAGCGGCTGAGGACGCCTCATCACCCTAATGCAGTGGGGTGAAGAGGCGTTCTCTGCCATTAACCGCAGAAGTCCACGCAGAAAAGCAGCTCACGAGGCGCAATGCCTCCGTGAGCTGCTTTTCTGTATTCGGTTATTGGCTCAAGCTAACGCGCGAGCGCATGTCTCCGCCGCCTAGCCTTGCCGCTTAGCCTTGCTGCCTAGCCCTTGCGTGCCTCACGAATCACCTTCGCCAGCTGCGCCTCCGTGGGCAGGCCGCCGCGGATCTGGTGATCCCACACCTCCGCAACGCCCTTGCCGCCCAGGTACACGAACACGGTGCTGATACGCTCCGGGTCCACGCCCATAATGCGGGAGAACGCGATGCGGTACAGGCCCAGCTGGAAGCGTCGAGACTGCATGGTCGCCATCTTCGGGCGGGAGCCGCTCTTCCAATCCACCAGGACCCAGTGTTCGCCGTCTTCATCCTCGGTGCGGAACACCGCGTCGATACGGCCGCGCAGGCTTACGCCCTCGATGTGGGTTTCGACCGGGTATTCGACCGCCCAGATGCGGTCCTTCCACTCGTCGCTACCCCACTCGCTGGTGGCGAAGCGCTCCCAGAGGCGCTGAACGGAGGCGTCCAGTTCGCTCTCGGACTCCTCGAAGGCGTCCTCGAAGGTGAACTGGTCCTGTTCCTGCAGGTCAGCGGGATCTGCGGGCGCGGTGGAGGCGGCAACAGAACCAGGCAGGTCAACGCCCACCGTGTCCTCCGCGTCGGGTGCCTCCAGCGGGTCAGCGCTCGACGCCACCCCGAAGTGCTCCTCAATTAGCGCGTGCACCGCCGTACCAATCGTTGCCGCGCGCGAGGGACGCTGAGGCACCGGGCGCATCAGCTGATGCACCGTGCCCTGCGGGTCCTCGCTCAGGCGAATGAACGTGGATGCGGACAGGTGCCCCGGCAGCTGATCGCTCAGCACCGGGTCGGTCTGACCCATCATGAGCAGTAGCAGGTCGGCTTCGCGTTCCCAGTCCACCGCCTGCTGACGCAGGGATTCGGGAATAGCGGACTCGCCGTGTACAGCGGATGCAGCGGGTTCGACGGGTGCAAGGTGGCTTGCGCTCTCCCCCGCTGCATCCCCGCTCTGGTGCAGATTATCCTCCCCCGCGCCGACGGCAAGCTCCACCGCCAGGGCGGCACGCTCCACCGCCTCGCGACGGCTCGAGGAGTTGATCGCAATCTCACGTTCCAGCTGCTCATGCTGGCCGCGGCGAAGCACCGCCTCCGTGCCCCGGTTGAGGGCATCGTCAGAAGCCCAACGCCAAATCACGGGGCGCTCCAGCGGGTCAAAAGGCCACATGGCGGTCAGCACCGCACCCATGTTCGGGTTCCTGTCCTCGTAGTTCTTCTGGGCGAACTGGCCGCGCACCTCAATCGGTAGTGCCGCCGCTACCGTAGGCGAGAAACCGGGCTGAGGCGGTTGCGCCTCACGCCATTTCTCCCGCTCGGTGGCTTCGATAATCCATTCGGGCACCGGCAGGTTCAGGCGGGTACAGTTCTCCGCCACCGTGCGTGCTCGTACGGAAGGAGCCGCCAGCTGCCAATCCTGCGCGAGGGCAGGAGCCATGGCCTCAACCAGCGCCCACGCGTAGCGTTGCACCTGCTCGGCGTAGGTTGCCCGAGCATTCGCGCGCGCCTCCGCCTGTACGGGGGTGAGCTCGTCGGCGTCTACGGGGTAGAGTTCCAGCTCTTCCAGCAGTGCCGCCTCATCGGGGGCGGGCGGCAGGTTCGAGGGATCCACGACCGTACCGTGCACCAGGGTCACCGGCTCCGCCAGGCGGTACTTCGACTCCGCCAGCTGCTCAGCCCAGCGGCGCACATGGTTCAGGTGCACCTTCTTGCGCTTATCGGCGGGGTTCGGCATCGTGTACGACAGGCCCATACCCACCAGCTGCGGTGCCGCCCAGGGGGTATCCATTGTCTCTTCGAAACGTACAGAGGGCGCATCTACCGTGGGGGTGCCCATGTCAAAGAGCGACTTGAAAAGCATCTCCATCAGCTCCTCCCAGAAGGGCTGCACCGGCAGGGGGAGCATAGCGGCGCTCTTCCAGCGGTAGGCGCTCATCGCCAGCAGGTTACGGGCACGGGTCATCGCCACGTACATGAGGCGGCGGTCCTCCATGCCGGCATGCTCGGCGGCATCATCCTTATGCTCGGCCAGGTAGTCTTCCAGGTCCTTCGCCTTCTCGAAGGCGGTAATCTCCTCCGGGGTCTCAAGGATCGAGGGAAGGTACTCGCGGTCGCCACGCAGCGGCCAGGGCAGAGCCGTATTAGCCGACATCTGCCACAGGTTCGGGGTCTGCCCGCCGGTCGCACTACCGCACAGACCCGGCAGAAGCACGTGATCCCATTCCAGGCCCTTCGCGGCGTGCATGGTCATCAGCTGTACCGCGTTCGGGTCAGGCTCCACAGCGCCCAGCGCCAGGCCCTTCTCCTCATCATCGGCACGTTCAAGCCACGCGAGGAAACCCATCACGTAGCTCACGCCGCCCGAAGACAGCAGGAAGCGGCGCGCACCCGGGTCGCCCTCCTCCGCGCTCACGCCGTCAGAGCCGGCGTAAATCATCGCGTTAATACGCGGCGCCGACATGCCGTAGGCGGCGGCAACCTCGTGGAAAGCGTCCAGGTTCGCACGCGAACCCAGCGGGTCGGTACCCGGGCGGACCGCCAGCTCAATATCCAGCAGCATGGTGCGCTCAATCTCGTACAGCAGCGTGCCCAAATCCTCGCTCAAACCGGCACGCAGCACGCGCATCTGCTCGGCAAAAGCACGCAGACGCTCCAGCGCCGCCGGGGAGAAACGGCGGCCACGGTACTGCTCACCGTAGAGGGGTTCGCCGTCCGCGCCGTCCTGCGGTAGGTTCTCCACCGCCTCGATCAGGGAGGCGTAGCCGGAGGAATCCTCCACCGCGCCCTTGAGGGTTTCGTCCAGGCGCTCCTGGGCGGCGCGCAGGTGCTCTGCCTGCAGGTTGATAGCAGCAGCGTCGTCGGCGTCTTCAGCCTCGGCGAGCATACGCAACGCCATCTGCTCGCGCAGGGCACGCTCACGCTCACGCACCAGCGACTGAGCCCAATCACCCAGCGCCAACATATCCGCCGCGCCCAAACGCCAACGCGCACCCGTCAGCAGGCGCGCCAGAGCATCCGAACGGTTCGGATCAGCCAGCACACGTAACGCCGACACCAAATCCACAACCTCCGGTTGGGAAAGCAAACCGCCCAAACCCACCTGCTGCACCGGAATACCCAGACGCTCGCACTCCACACGAATCGGGTCCAGCTGACCGTGCACACGCGCCAACACCGCAATCTCAGGCATCTTCAAACGCGGATGCACAGAACCATCACCGGAACGATGCGCCGCGTAGGCGCGCTCATACTCGCGCACCGCCTGGGTACGCATCGCCGCAATACGCTCAGCGATAGCCACAGCCTCCTCGCGGTCAGAGTCGTGGTACGTCAAATCAACGCGCCCCACCATGCCCGCGGCAGCCTGCTCAAAGGCGGGTGAGCCCGGCTCCCCCACCAGAGCGCAGCGCGGGCGCAGGTCAGGAACCTGAGCGGCGGTAATATCGCCGTCGGCGGCACGCACCCACTCGGGAACCTCCTTCAGCTTCTCCGCCACATGGTTCGCCGCGTTCAGCACCGAAATGTCGTTACGCCACGCAATGGACAGGAACAGCGGCTGCACATGCTTAGTCGGGAAATGACGGTAGAAGCTGAACATCTGGCCGTCCGAAGCACCACGGAAACCGTAAATCGACTGCTTCGGGTCACCCACAGCCATCACCGGATGCGCCGGAATACCCGCCGCCTCATCGGCACCATAAATCGAGGAGAACAAGCTCATCTGCGCGTGCGAAGTGTCCTGGAACTCGTCCAGCAGAACCACCTTGAAACGGGCACGCTCACCCTCACGGATCGCCGAGTCAGCCTCCGCAATACGGGCGGCAAAACGCATCAGGTCACCAAAATCCAGCACCTGCATGCGCGCCTTCACGCGGGCGTAGCTCATCGCCATGCGCGCGTACACTCGGCGGTTCCGCAGCAGACGCTGAACCTTCAGAATGTCCTTCTCAGTCTTCGTCTCACGGCGAGGCTCAGGCACCGCCGCATACGCCGCCAACTGCTCGGTGCAGAAGTCAATAACCTGTTGCGGCTCCACCAGGTGCTCCGCGCACTCGTCAGAAAGCTGCAGCATCTGGTTAATCATGGTCGCCGCAGAGACCGGCACGCCGTCCTTATCGAGGGGAAGCTCCCCCTCCCAGTACTGCACAATCTGCGCGGCAAGCTGCCACTTCTGCGCATCGCCAAGCATCTGCGCGTCCTGCTCCACGCCCAGGCGCAGACCGTACTCCTTGACGAGGTTATTCGCGTAAGAGTGGTAGGTGAGCACGGTCGGGTCAGCGATGCCCTCGCGCAGCTCCTCATCGGTCGGGGCGACGCGGCGGCTACGGCGCAGCGTGTTCAGGCCGGCACGCATACGGCTGCGCAACTCGGTTGCCGCCTTGCGGGTGAAGGTCACGCCGAGCACCTCTTCAGGGCGCACAAAGCCGTTATCGACCAGCCAAATCACGCGGTCAACCATGGTCGCGGTCTTACCCGAACCGGCACCGGCAATGACGAGGGTCGGGGCGGGGCCCGCCTCAATCATGCGGACCTGCTCGGGGGTCGGCTTCTTACCGTCGGCGCCGTTGAGCATCTCGGCAATGTCGAGGGCACTGCGGTAGCCCGCGGGCTTCAGCGCGGGGTTGTTCGCGGCGGCTTCAGCAGAGAAGAGCACGCCGTTGGGCAGCTGCCAGCTATTGTGCTCGCACCACTGGGCGGGGGTGAGCATGCCGGTGCCAGAACCGGGGTGAGCGCCGGGGGTAGTAACGCCCGGGTTAGTAGCGCCCAGCATATCAGCGCCATATGCGCCAGAGTCAGTCATGATTCCTCTTCCTCATGGATCATTCTCATGGGAGGTTCGCGGTGAGTGATATCGAAAGTAAACGTAGGGTACGCGGCTGCTAGGGCTGCGTCACCTGACGGCCGCGCGTACAGATCGGGCAGATCTCCGGCAGACGGCACCCATAGCCGCCCTCACGGTGACGAGCCTGCACCTGCGAGCCAGCAATCAGCTCTGCGGCGTGCTGCACCAGCTCAGCCGCCCACGAATCGTGCTCCGTCAGGGCGGGCTGAACCTGCAGGCGAGTTTTGCTCTCATCGTTCACGCCCGAGGCGCCCAACTGCACGAGCGCCGCGCCTGCGGACTGACCCGTGTAGCCGGTGTACTCCAGCTCCTGGGGGCGGGCATCCGGTAGCGGTTCACCCGCCTCCAGGGCGGCGGCTTCGGCGCGGTAACGCTCCTCCAGCTGCTCACCCGCGCCAGCCTCCACCGCAATCTGGTAGGCGGCAAGCTGCGGATGCGTCTCCATCTCCGAGCCGGTCGGCTTAGACTTACCGGTTTTCAGGTCAACAATGGCGTAGCGGCGGGTGCCGTCCTCCGCCGGGGCGGTACCCTCGAGGCGGTCCACACGACCGGTGAGTAGCGCATCCAGCTCGCCAACCTCACCGGCGGGGTCGAAGGGCACGGGCACACGCACCGCGAAGGAGCCTTCAACACCGAGGTTCTGCCAGCCGGCGTCACCCATGTGCTGACGGTAGTAGTAGCTCAGGCGCAGAATCATGCGCTTGGCGCGCTCGTAGAGGGCGTAGGATTCCCAGGGCACGCGCTCGCGGTACTCTTCGTCGGTCTCATCGTCCTTGCGGGCGGGCACGCCGAGGGAGCTAATGCGCTCGTCAAGGGCGGTTTGGAGCTCTTCGAGGGTGCCGGTCGGGTACTCCTCGGCGATGGCGTGCACGAGCGTTCCGAGGGAGCGGGACAGGTCGGTCTGGGCTTCTGCGCGGGCGGCGGAAACCAGCCAGTCCAGCGGGGAGCTGTGAATGGTTTCCAGGCGCGAGGGCGAGAGCGTAATCGTGCGGCGACCGGGGTTTTCAACCTGTTCTTCACCGTGGTTTTCGTCCAGCTCGGCGTGGTCTGCCGGGCGGTGCGCAAAGAGCAGCTCCGTGCTAGAAAGCGGCAGCAGGCCCCACCAATCGTCGGGTGCGGCACCGGGCGCCTGCGCATTCGCCAGGCGCGCCAGAGTGCGGGAGGCAGCATCGAGTCGGTAGGCGGACGCCTCCGGGGTGAGGGCATCCTCGTCCGGCGCGTTGTGCATCTGTGCGCCATCCTGCGCGTCTTCGGCACGCATGGCGTTCAGCGACTCCTCAACGAGGGTGCGGCGAAGCTCCGCCACCAGGGAACGCAGGGTTGCGGGGCGGCGCACGCGGGTGATCGGCACGTCCGTGGAGTCGCCGACCGCGTCGGTGGGCAGCACAAAGTCGAAGAACTCGCCGGGTGCCTCATCGTCGTTACGCACGGCGGTCAGCACCAGGCGGGTGCTGGCTCGGGTGGCGGCGACGGCGAACATGCGCAGCTCGTCGTGGCGGGTGTCGCGCACGCGCTCGGGGTAGCTGCGGATGCGCGCGGGCGGCACCTGTTCTTCCCCCGCTTGTTGCTCGGCGCGCTGGCGGATGCGCGCATCGCACAGGTCCACGAGGTCGCCGGTAGCCAGCAGGGAGCCGCGCACGGTGGTGTTGGGCCAGGTGCCTTCCTGCAGACCGCATACATATACGGTGCGCCAGGACTGACCTGCGGCGAGTGCGGGGGTGAGAATCTCGACCGCGTCTTGGCGTACGCCGCGGGCGGCGAGGGTGTCCATGGGCAGGTCCTGCGCGTCGATGAAGTCGAGGAACTGCTCGGCACCGGCGCCGCGCATCTGCTCGTCGAATCGGTCAGCGGCTTCAAAGAGACCGATCATGGCGTCAAGGTTTCGGTGGGCTGCATCGGCGTCGGGGCCTGCACCGCGCGACTGGGCGACCCAGGTCTTTTCGAGGCCGCTGGCTTCCCAGAGTGCCCAGAGCACTTCGGTGCTGGTGGATTCGGGCCGGGCGAGTGCTTTACGTCCGGCGGAGAGCACGGCTGCGATGCGGTGCACGGCGCGTCCTACGCCCTCTTCGGGGAGGGTTTCGGGGTGTAGCAGGGCGCCGAGGAGCAGGTCGTCGCTGGGTCGGTGTCCACCGCTTTGCAGTTCGATGGATCGTAGCTGCTGGCGGAGTCGTCGCACGTCCATGCTGGATGCGCCGCCGAGCCGGGAGGTGAGCAGGGTGATGGCGCTCTGCGCGCCGCCGAGGGGGTTGGCGCGGCTTTCTTCGGCGATGACGTCGTCGAGGCTTCGGCGCATGAGCTCTTCAGCTTCGGAGGCGCTGAGGGTTTCGTAGCCACCACGCTCCGCCGCCTCCGCACCTTCTGCACCTTCTGCGGCGGGCATGTGCACGGCGGGATTGAGTGCCTTCTCGCCGCGCTTGCGGGCGTAGACGAGCAGGCTGAGCGCGTCGAGGAAGGGGCGTACGGCGGGCTCGTCGCGCACCGGCACGAGCGCCGCGGAGGTACGCGAGGGAATACCGTTCGAGGAGAGCACGCGGCGGATGCGCGCCACGTCCGCGCTGCTACGCACGATGATGGCGGACTCGCGGTAGGGGTGGTTGCCGTAGATGCGTTCTTCGAGCAGCATTTGGGCGATGAGGTTCGCCTCGTCCTGAGAGCTGGAGAGCGCATACTTATACACGCCGGCGGGTGCGGTGCGGTAGTGCGCGGGGTCGAGGATTTTGCCGTCGGCGCCCAGGTGCAGCAGCGGTTCGTCTGCGGCGCCCCAGGTGAGGGCTTCGTCGGCGGGGGTGGTGTTGATGCGTCCAAAGGTTGCGGGCGCACTGTTCTTTGCGCCTCCCTGCACACCATTCTTCGCCCTATCCTGTTCAGCGGTGAGCGGCACAAACCGGGTGTAGCGTGGCAGGCGGCGGCGAATGTCTGCCACGAGCGGCATCATGAGAGCGGGCAGGCGGTACGAGGTGGTGAGCGTGCGGGTGCGCGTGCTGGGGAAGCTTGCCTGCAGGGTGGTAACGAGGTCGGGGCGGGCGCCTCGGAAGCCCTGGACGACGGCTTCGTCGCTGTAGGTCATGACAACCTGGGGGCCTTCAGCGAAGAGGTCGGGGTGGGTTTCAGCCAGGTGCGCGGCGTCTGCGGGGGCGACTTCTGCGGCGATGAGGCGCAGCAGCCGGTAGATAGAGGGGCTGAGTTCCTGCACGTCGTCGATGAGGATCAGGTCGTAGCGGCGGCGTTCTTCGGCGAGGAATTCGGGGGCGCGCAGTAGCAGCCGGCAGGCGTCGTTGATGAGTACTGCCGGGTCGTAGGCGTTTTTGGCGCGGAGGGCTCGCACGGCACGGTATTCGGTGTGCAGTTGGGCGAGGGCGTGCCAGGCGGGCTGGTTGTGTTCGGTGGCGAGGGCGTGTACGTCTTCGGCGGTGAGGTCGTATTCTGCCATGCGGTCGAAGAAGTCGCGGATTTCGTGGCGGAAGCCGCGGGTTGCGAGGGCGTCGCGGAGTACGTCGGGCCAGGCGGGTCCGGGTGCGATGCCTTCGGCGTGGTTGGCGAGTAGTTCGCCGATGATGACGTCTTGTTCGGGGCCGGAGAGGAGTTTGAGGTTGCCTTCTACGCCGCTGAGCAGCCCGCGGGTTTGGGCTCGTTTGAGCAGGTCGAAGGCGTATGCTGCCCAGGCGCGGGTGGGTGCTACGGAGAGGCTTCGGTCGCTGGATGCGGCGATGGTGTCTCGCATGCGGGTTGCGGCGGTGCGGGTGGGTGCGAGGATGAGTAGTCGGGCGGGGTCGTTCCCGTCGGCGAGGTAGCGCAGGGCGCGTTGGGTGAGGTGGTGGGTTTTACCGGTTCCGGGGATGCCGGTGAGAAGTTGGGTTGTCATGGTTTCAGTCTATCGGCTGTAGCGCGCTTGCACCTTGTCGGCGGTCATGTGGGCTCGTCGGCTGCTTATATGCTGCCCCGGTGACTTAGCATGCCGCCCCCGGTAACTTATATATGCCGCTCCCAGGGCTTAATATGCCGCCCCGCGGGGGGCTTATCCACAGCCGCGTGACGACCGGGCGCGCGCCTCCTTCTCCGCTGGGTTAGTCTTATAGCATGACCTGGATGAACGGCCTGCGCGCCACTTTTGACCTTGAAACCACCGGTGTGGACGTCACCACCGCCCGCATCGTGACTGCTTCCCTGATCCTGCTGGACCCTCAGGGTAATGTGGTGCGCCGTGGCGAGTGGCTGGCTGACCCCGGCGTTGAGATCCCCGCCGGTGCCGCCGCCGTGCACGGTATTACGACTGAGTACGCGCGTGAGCACGGCCGCCCCGCCCGCGAGGTCGTGTGGGAGCTTGCCGGCGCGATTGGTGCACTGAACCTTGACGGTGTGCCGATTATTGCGTTCAATGCCGCCTACGATTTTTCGGTGCTGCACCACGAGATGCTGCGCCACAATATTGCCAACGGTGAGCTGCCGCCGGGTGTGGTGCTCGACCCGTACGTTCTGCATAAGCACGTGATTCCGCGTAAGCGCGGCAAGCGCACCCTTGAGGTCCTTGCCGCCGAGTACGGTGTCTCCCTGGAGAATGCGCACACCTCCGCTGATGATGCCCTGGCGGCGGAGCGTCTGCTGGTGAAGCTCACCGAGCAGTTCCCCGAGGTTCTCAACGTGGATGCGCGCCAGCTGCACGAGCAGCAGATTCAGTGGGCGGCGGAGCAGGCGGCGAGCTTCCAGGCGTGGTTGCGTACGCAGCCGGGTAAGGAATCTGAGGTCATTGACGGCCGCTGGCCGGTGCGCCGATAAAACTGCGCCGCTAAACCTGCGCCGCTAAACCTGCGCCGCTAAAAACCTAGGCAGCATCCCAAACACCTCTCCTTTACTGACGGGCTGACACTATCCCCGCAGGGGCTTCTCCCCTATGCTAGAAGGTAACCGCACCTACACGAATAGCACGTGAATAGCACGACCCGGAAGGCCTCTCATGGATGATCAGCCCCGCACTACCGAGCCGTACCCTGACACTAATACGCGCAGTATCTATCTGGGGTCTACCCGTCTGGCGCATGAGCATTTGGTGGCGCAGTCTCAGGTGGTGCTCCGCCTGGGCCGCATCCTGATGAAGTCGGGTGCGAGCGCATACCGTATTAAGGCGTCGATGGCGCGTTTGGCGAAGGCTGTGGGGTTGAAGGAGCATCACGCGCAGGTGACCTTCACCGAGATTTCGACCTCTTCGTACACTGACGGTAATTTCCGTACTGAGGTGGCTGAGCAGCGCACGATGGGTATTAACGCTCATAAGCTGGATCAGTTGGGTAAGTTCATTTCTGAGCTTCCTGAAAAGATTACTCCGGCGGAGGCGAACGCCGAGCTGGACCGTATCGATTCGGCGAAGCCGCTGTACACCCGCTGGATGTTGGCGTTGGCGTCGGCTGTGGCGTGTGCCGGGTTCGCGTTCTTGAACCGTGGCGGTCTGGTGGAGTGCACGGTGGTGTTCTTCGCGGCGGGTGCCGGCCAGTTTTTGCGTTCGACTCTGCTCAAGCGCGGGGTGAGCCATTTGGCAACGTGGATGGCGTGCGGCTTCCTGGCGGCGGGCCTGTACATTGCGATTGTTAATGTGCTGGTCGCGGTGGGTTGGATTAGCCCGAACCATATGATTGGTTTCATTTCGTCGGTACTGTTCTTGGTGCCCGGTTTCCCCATGGTGACGGGCATGCTCGATATTTCCCGCATGGACTTTTTGGCGGGTATTTCGCGTCTAACCTATGTGGGTTTGTTGTTGCTGAGTGCGTCATTTGCGGTGTGGGTTTTGGGTTCACTCTTCCACCTGCCGTTAGCGGCTCCTGCGCCTCTTAACCTTGACCCGACCCTGTATTTGGTGTTGCAGGTGCTTTCCTCGGGTGTTGCGGCGGCTGGCTTCGCGATGCTTTTTGCCGCTTCCCCAGTGGCGTGTGTGTGGGGTGGCGTGATTGCTGCGGTGGCGAACCCCGTCCGTATTCATATGGTGGAGGCAGGTATGCCCGCGCATATGGCAGCGACGATTGCCGTGTTTGGTGTGGGCATTTTGGCTGAGATTGTGGCGCCGCTGCATCAGCGTAAGTACACCCGTATTTCCCTGTCGGTTCCGGCGGTGGTGACGATGGTTCCGGGTGTTCCGTTCTACCGTTCGATGTCGCATTTTGCTAGCGGTGACATGTACTCGGCGGCGAGCGGTTTCGTGCAGTCCCTGCTGATTTTCATGGCGTTGGGTATGGGTCTGGCGTTTGTGCGTCTGCTCTTTGATAAGAACTGGCTGTTCGATCAGGACACTCAGGTGCTCAACCGTCTGGATACTGACCGGCACCTGCGTTAGCGCGTTGCGCATCCTCTCTGTTCCCTAACTTGTCTGTTGTGTTTTATCGTCACCTTTCGGTACGTTCAGGTGCTTGTCACCTGCGGTTCATCTGTAGCGCCTATGATGGTTAGGGTACGGGACGTTAGTAGCGTGCGGGCTCCGTTGCCCGTTGCACGTCGTCCCTTGTAATTCTTTAGTTCGCCGTCTCGTTTGAAAGGCACCGATACGATGACTTCCTCTTCTACTCACCCGCTGCATCATGAAACCAGTGAGAAGCTTTTTGAGCGTTCTCGCGCGGTGATTCCCGGTGGTGTGAATTCCCCGGTGCGCGCCTTCAATTCTGTGGGCGGCACTCCCGCGTTTGCGGCGAAGGCTAAGGGCGCGTACCTGTACGATGCGGACGGCAACGAGTACGTTGACCTGGTCTGCTCGTGGGGTCCGTCGATTCTGGGTCACGCGCATCCGCAGGTGGTTGAGGCTGTTCAGCAGGCGGCTGAGCGCGGCCTGTCTTTTGGTGCGGCGAGCGCGCCGGAGGCTGAGCTGGCTGAGCTGGTGGTCAACCGTATTAACGCGGCGATTCCCGGCGCGATTGATCAGGTGCGTATGGTGTCCACCGGTACTGAGGCGACCATGACTGCGATTCGTCTGGCGCGCGGTGTGACCGGTCGTGACAAGATTATTAAGTTCGCAGGCTGCTACCACGGTCACGTGGATGCGCTGCTTTCCGAGGCTGGTTCGGGTGTGGCTACCCTGGCGCTGCCGGGTTCTGCTGGCGTGACTGCCGCAACCGCCGCGGAGACCATCGTTCTGCCCTATAACGACCTGGACGCTGTACGTGAGGCGTTCGCGAACCATGAGGGTCAGATTGCCGCAATTATTACTGAGGCGGCGCCCTGCAACATGGGTGTGGTGACCCCCGAGCCCGGTTTCAACCATGGCCTGCACGAGATTGCTCACGCCAACGGTGCACTCGTCATTTTTGATGAGGTGCTGACCGGTTTCCGTGTGTCTTCGGCTGGTTACTGGGGTTACGCGGCTCCCGAGGATGGCGGCTGGGTTCCCGATATTTTCACGTTCGGCAAGGTCATTGGTGGCGGTATGCCCATCGCGGCGCTGGCTGGTAAGCGTGAGGTCATGGAGCACCTGGCGCCGGTCGGCCCCGTCTACCAGGCGGGTACCCTCTCCGGTAACCCGCTGTCGGTTGCGGCGGGCATTACGACCCTGACCCTGGCTGATGCCGCCGTCTACGCGCATCTGGATTCGCGCAGCGCCCAGCTGCAGCAGGCTCTGACCGAGGCGTTCAACGCCGCCGGTGTGGACCACTCCATCCAGAACGCCGGTAACCTCTTCTCGGTCGCGTTTGGCACCTCTCAGGAGGGCGTGCACAACTACGCCGACATCAAGGCGTCGGCAACCAGCCGTTACAACGCGTTCTTCCACTCCATGCTCGAATCCGGAGTGTACCTGCCGCCGAGCGCGTTCGAGGCGTGGTTCGTTTCTGCCGCCCACGACGATGAGGCGATGGACCGTATCATCTCGGCTCTTCCGGCTGCCGCAGCTGCTGCCGCATCCGCGTAGGAGTTTGAGAGACGTAAGGAGGTGAGCCGCTCATGGATCTGAGCGCTCTGGGACTGCCTATGGAGCAGCTACGCGACGTGTGGCTGATCGCCTTCATGGTGTACCTGGGCTTGTGCCTGCTGGTGGATATCGCCTACCCGGTGCCCATCAAGAAGGAGAAGGCAGCCGAACTGTACCTTGAGGTGTCCGGCTCGCCCGTTGATGAGGCGCGCCGCGCCACCGCGGAACGCACCGCGATGGGTGCGCCGCTGAGCTCCTCCCGCAAGGGTAGCGCCACGAAGAAGGCGAAGAAGAAGCTGGATTCTATTGAGGGCGCCGGCGTGTTTAGCGGCTGGTTCCACGTGGTCATGTACCTGTGGGGCTGGATTGTGGCGGTCTCTATCTTCACCCTGTACTGGGATATCGTGTACGACGGTGTTGTACTACCGGCGCTGATTCTGCCGTTCCTCATGGTGTACCTGGGTGCGCGTATTGGCCGCCGTCAGTGGCGTGCAGTTCGCGGATACAGCAAGGACGACCGTGTGCTGGGCATGCCGCGCATCTACTCGGCGACGCTGGGTAAGCTGAGCGCACCGTTCCGTGTGCGCGGCACGGTGCCGGGTGTAGAGCCGATCCGTGACGACCGCACCGCCTACTGGATCCTCGGCGGTATTGCGTTCCTGCTCGCCTCGGTCTTCCTGGTTTCGTTGGCGGGCTGGAGCATTGACGAGGATTGGGAAGCGATCTATATCGGTCACGCATCCTGGTTCTTGCTGGCGGCGGGCGTTCTGCTGATTATCATATTGCTGATGCGTAGCCGCGATTACGTGCTGTACAACCCGGATTCGTTCCAGGCTGGGCGTCTGCTCCTTCCGGCGAAGTCCCGCCCCTACTCTGAGGTTCGCGCATTCCGTGTGTACCCGAAGAACCCGGACGCTATCAAGCTGAACCCGAAGGACGCGAGCCAGTGGACGCTGGAGATTCTGCTCCCCGGCGGCCGCAAGCACGACTATTCGCTGAATGAGCACCAGATTGATTGTTTGGTGGCGCAGATTGCGTTCAATATTGAGCAGGGACGCTGGGCGCAGCTGGATTCGCCGGCGGACCGCGAAATGTTGGCGAAGTACTTCGTGGACGGCCGCGTAATCTGCACGACCATGGGGTATAAGCCTGCCGGTAAGCATGCGGAGGAGGCGGCACGCCGCGCGTCCTTCCAGAAGGCGCAGTACAAGTAGGCGGACTGCTCTTATACCGTTCTTATACCGCGAGAAGCCACATGTGTTTCGAGAAGCCACGTTTTATGTTGCTTTTCGAAACTCATGTGGCTTCTCAGCATCGTAGACACACCATCACCGATACCCGTAGAGAGGACAATTCATGGACCTTGCAGCCCTGGGCCTGCCCATGGAGCAGGTGCGCAACGTGTGGCTGGTGGCGTTCTTCATCTACCTGGCGTGCTGCCTGCTGGTGGAGGTCGCCTATCCGACGCTCATTAGCGCCTCGCGAGCGCGCGAAGTCTACACCTCGGTAATGGGTTCCCCCGTCGAGGATGTGAAGGAGGCAATTACAGAGCTCGCGGATGCTGGCACTTACCTCACCTCCGAGCAGGAAGAAGCGGCATTCCGCAGGGCTGACGCCCAGCTGGAAAGCATTAAGGGCTCGAACATCATTATGGATTTCGGGCATATCCTCGTGTACGGCTGGGCGTGTGTCATCGTCTATTCGACGTTCGTTCTGTACTGGGATATGGCGTACGACGGAATCTTGATTCCGGGGCTGCTTCTGCCGTTCCTCATGGTGTATTGGGCGGCGCGCTGGGGTCGCCGCGGCTGGCGCGTCGCACGCGGTTTCAGCCCTAATGAACGTCACCTGGGCATGCCCGCTATCTACGCCAGGACGCTGGGTCGGCTCAGTGCCCCGTTCCGCGGCACGGTTGCCATGCCCAGTAGTGAGCCCATTCAAGTTGATTGGAAGGGGCAGGGAATCTTCCTCTTTGTGGCTCTTCCTGTCGGTGGTTTCTTCCTGCTCTGCTACCTTCATTCGCTCGCGAACACCGAGCTGCTCGAGTATGTACCCACCTACATCGGTAAGACCTCAATAGCGTTTCTTGTTGTCTACGCGTTAGCCATTCCGTACCTGTGGTGTACGGTGCGTTCGTACTACCAGTTCACGCCGACCGTGGTGAAGCGTGGGCGGTTTTTCCGTTCGCCTAAGATCTACCAGTACTCCGATATTGAGCGGTTCAAGGTTTACCCGTGGTACACGGGCGATCCCGAGGATATAGACCCTGATCAGCAGATGCCCAGTGATTGGCGTCTTGCCGTCACCTTCTCCAATGGTTCCCAGCAGACTTTTGGGTTCGGGGATTACCGCATCGATTGTTTGGTGGCACATATTGCGTTCAAGCTGGAGCAGGAACGCTGGGCAGATGTGGATTCCCCGGCGGACCGCGAGAAGCTGCCCCTGTATTTTGTGGAGGGGCGCGCTATCTGCCTGACGCTGGGCTACAAGCCAGCGAATGAGCTGACGAAGAAGGCGGCGCGTATCGCGTCCTTCCGTGCAGTGAACTAGCGCCCGGTACGAAGCCACACATCATCACCGACACCCGTAGAGAGACACCGTAGAGAGGACAATTCATGGAGCTAAGCGCTTTGGGGATACCCCTAGAGCCGGTACGCTACATATGGCTCATCGCCTTTATCGTTTACATAGGGTTATGCATAGTACCCGCTATCACCCATCCGGCAACTATCAGCAGGGAAAAGGCGAAGGAGCTCTACATCGCCCGTTACGGCTCCCCCGTCAACAATGCAATGAGGTATGCCGAACGTCGTTCTCTGGAGGGTAACCCGCTACCAAAACATAAACTGCGCTCTAACCTCACCCGTGCCCGCAAAGAAATAGATAGCATATTCGGTGTCTCCTCGATTGAGGCTTGGTTCCACGTGCTCATGTATGTGTGGGCATGCCTTGTCGCACGGTCCATCTTTCGTCTGTACACAGATATTGCCCATAATGGCATTCTGCTACCGGCTCTGTTGTTGCCGTTCTACATGGTGTTCGTGGGTGCACGTTCAGGTCGCCGCACCTGGCGTAAAGCCCGAAGCATCGATACGGATGACATGACAGCCGGGTTGCCTCAAATCTATAGCGCAGCGTTGATGCGTCTCAACCTTTTTGCTGTGCCGAATGGGGCTCATCCTCAAGCTAAACCGGTTCGGGCAAAGAATGATTTCTACGTTGAAACCCACTTTGTGTTGGTTGTGGCTCTCATCGTCTTCTTCTATTCGCTTGTCGGTTGGACAGTTCTAGGTGTTCAGCCAATGCCCATTGGTGGAGCTTCCATAACGCTGGCAATTGTTACCACCGTAACTGCAGTAACTCGGTGGGTTTATATGAGGCGGTACCTGCTGTTCAACCCCGATTCGTTCTACATCGGGCGGCTCTTCCTCCCGGCGAAGAAGTACCGTTACCCCGATATTGTGGAGTTCTGCGTCTTCCCGAAGAACCCCGAACAGATCAAGCCGACCTTCTACGAGCCGTCCCAATGGCAGATAGAAATCAAGGTGCCGTCCAAGATTCCACCGAACCTCGCCAAGCGCATGCCGTGGCTGTGCAGGCATATTGTGGCGGTGCACGATGAGCGGGTCGTCTGCCTGACCTCCCAGGTTGCTTTCTACCTGGAGCAGGAACGCTGGGCGGACCTGCGCTCCCCCGCCGACCGCGAAAAGCTCGCGGAATACTTCACCAACGGCAACATTGTGTGTACCTCCCTCGGGTACAAGCCAGTCAGCGAAGAACAATCATAAACGGCGAGAAGCCACATGTGTTTCGAGAAGCCACATAAGACGTGGCTTTTCGAAACACATGTGGCTTCTCAGCGTCTAACAGGGAGGGGTTAGGCGTCCTGCTCGCGGAGCCAGCCTGCCGCCTCCGTACCGTAATAAGTCAGGATGACGTCAGCACCGGCGCGGTGAATCGAACGCAGCGACTCCAACACCACAGCCTTACGGTCAATCCAGCCGTTCGCCGCAGCCGCCTCAATCATCGCGTACTCACCAGACACCTGATACGCCGCCACCGGCACCGGCGAGAACTCCGCCACCTCACGCACAATATCCAGGTAGCTGCCGGCAGGCTTCACCATCACCATATCCGCGCCCTCCTCCAGGTCAGCGCGCACCTCCAGCAGCGACTCGCGGCGGTTCGCCGGATCCTGCTGGTAGGTCTTACGGTCGCCCTTGAAGGTCGACTCCACCGCGTCACGGAACGGACCAAAGAACGCCGAAGCGTACTTCGCCGAATACGCCAGAATCGACACGTCCTCAAAGCCGGCCTCGTCCAGGGCGGCACGCATCGCCGCGATCTGGCCGTCCATCATGCCCGACGGGGACACCGTGTGCGCACCCGCACGCGCCTGCGAAACCGCCATCTTGCAGTACAGCTCCACAGTCTGATCGTTATCCACCACGAGGGTGCCGTGGCCGTCATCGACCAGCACGCCGCAGTGGCCGTGGCTCGTGAACTCGTCCAGGCAGGTATCAGCCATAACCACCAGGTCGTCGCCGAACTCCTCACGGCACACCGCAATGGCACGGTTCAAGATGCCCTGCGGATCCCAGGCGGTCGAGCCGACCTCGTCCTTATCCTCATCGCGGGGAATGCCGAACAGGTCGATGCAGCGGATGCCCGCCTCGTACGCCTCACGCACGGCGGGGATGATGCTCTCCAGGGTGTGCTGGTACTGGCCGGGCATCGAACGAATCGGCTGCGGTTCGTCGATGCCGTCGCGAACGAAGAACACCTGAATCAGCTGCGCGGGGCGCAGAGTGGTCTCAGCGACGAGGGAGCGCATGGCTGCGGTGGTGCGCAGGCGGCGCGGGCGGCGGGTGAGGTTCATGATCTCTCCTGAAAACTCGATAAAAATATGTGGTCTTAGTAGATGAGGGATGCGCCTACATGAGGGACGCGGCGGCGCGCGCCAAATCCTGCGGGGACGGCGAATCGGCCTGCACGTGGCGCAGGTTCAGGGCGCGGCATGCGGAGGCGGTACTCGCCCCAATCGTAACCACCGGCGGCACGGATTCAGGCGGTAACGCGGGTGCGCCGTCGAGTAGGGCGTGCAGGCGGGAGGGGGCGGTCACCACCAGCACATCTGGCGCGGAGGTTTCCGGGGCGGTGATTTCCGGGTCGGCGGCATCTACGGCATTCCCCTGTACGAGCGCGCGGGCGGTGCTGAGGCTCAACTCGCCGGGTGCTACCTGCTCGGCGGGCACCATGTCGTAGAGCACACAGCGGCGGCTGTCCCAGCCCAGGTTTTTGAGGCCTTCGCGCAGGGTCTGGCGGGCGTTGGAGCCTTCCAGAACCAGCACTGCAGCTGAATCAGTCGCGGCGGAATCAGCTGCGGGGTCTACGGGGGCGGGATGCTCGAACTCCGCGAGCATACCGGCGGCACTCTGCACCTGCGGCTGAAAATCCGTGCCCAGCCCCAGCTGGGCGTGCACGGCGCGGGCGGTTGCCGCCCCCACGCAGGCGATACGCACTCCCTCGGCGTGAACCGCGCGGGCAAACTCCGCACCCCACAGCTCGGCGCAGGCGCGAACCGTGTTGGCGCTTGTGAAGCTCACCCACGCATAGTGGCCGGAGGCGAGCGCCTCCAGCGCGGCGGCGTGGTCTGCGCCCGGTTCGACGGTGCGTGCCTGCTGTAGCGGGGCGAAGAGTACCCGGCACTCCCCTAACCCGTTCTGTGCGCTTTCCTCGGCGAGGGCGCGGGCAAAGGCGGCGCCCTGGGCGGCGGAGCGGGTCAGCAGAACCGTGCGCGGGGCATCAGCCTGCCGGGATTCAGAACGCGGGGTATCAGAAGGCGGGGCAGACATGACGCCTACTTCAGGTCCAAACCGGCAAGGGCAGCGGCACCCATCTGCAGCAGGTCTTCTGCCACGCGCACGCCCAGGCGTTCGGCGCCGGGCACATCCAGTTCGGCGGTTGCCGAGGTGTGGCGCAGCATGTCGGTGCCGTCCGGGGACGCCACCACAACGTTAAGCACCAGGTCGCCTTCAACCACGTGCGCGTACGCGCCGATGGGTGCGGCGCATCCGGCTTCGAGGCGGCGCAGCAGGGCACGTTCGGCGCTGACGGCGAGGCGGGTTTCGTGGTGGTTTGCGGCGAGCAGGGCACGGCCGAGGGCACGCACCGGGCGCGCCACCTCGGGGTCGGCGAGTACGGCGGGGTCCGGGTTCTCGAATTCGCTTTCGCGCACTTCCAGGGCGAGTGCACCCTGGCCGGGGGCGGGCAGCATGCGGGTTGGGTCAAGGTACTCGGTGATGAGTTCTTCCTTGCCCAGGCGCTTAAGGCCGGAGACGGCGAGCACCACGGCGTCGCAGTCGCCGCTGCGTTCGGTGCCTACGCCGTGGTCGGCGCGTTCGGAGGTTTCAGCGTTCTGGCGGAGTACGACCTGCTTGCCGGCGTGCTCTTCCAGGCCCTTCACGCGGCCGATGCGGGTGCCCACGTTACCGCGAATGTCGACGATTTCCAGGTCGGGGCGCAGTGCACGCAGTTGGGCGGCACGGCGGGGCGAGCCGGTGCCCACGCGGGAGCCTTCCGGCAGGGTGTCGACGGTCAGACCGTCACGTGCCACGAGGGCGTCGCGGGGGTCTTCACGCTTGAGGGTTGCGGCGACCACCAGGCCGGGGCAGGGTGCGGAGGGCAGGTCCTTGAGGGAGTGTACTGCCATGTCCACGCGGTTTTCGTCGGAGGCGTTCTCGCCGTCGAGCAGACGCTGGCGCAGTGCCGCAGCGAATACGCCGGTGCCGCCGAGGGTTGCCAGGGGGCCGGTGAGCACGTCACCTTCGGTTTTGACGGTGCGCAACTCGAAGCTCACAGCCTCGGGGTTTTCAGCGCCGTGGTGTGCCTGGTGTTCGGTGTAGAGGGAGGTGACGGTTTCAGCGGCAATACGGCTTTGGGTCAGGGCGAGAGCAGACCCGCGGGTGCCCAAGATGTACTCGTGATGGCTCATATCTCTCCTTGTCGGTGATGTGTGTGATAGCCCGTAGGCGTGTGCGTTTCCCCCCAGAGGCTGTGTGTTTGCGACGCTGTGTGTTTGTCTAAATTCTGGGGGTAGCCTGTAGGCACGTGCGCTCCGACCCGCCCGCACACCCCGGTCAGGGGTATTGGGGCGAGCCGGAGCTACAGATGGTGTTAGTGGGAGCAGCATCCGCCGGAGCCGCATCCACCGGAGCGGCTGGCGGGTGCGTTCTCAGAAGCGCTGTCCTCAGCGCCGGTAGCGCCGGGTGCGTACTCTGCGATGACCGGCTTCGGGGCACCTCGGCCGGGCTTGCAGCAGCCGGGTTCGCACTCGTCGAACCAGCCGTACTGACCGCTCGCGCTCGGGGCGAGGACGCTCTCACGTTCGGGGCGCAGGTCGGCTGAAACGCCGTTCTCCACGCGCTCCTCAATGAGGCGGCGCAGCGACTCTACGTACGCCGGATGCGTGCCGGGGGTGGGGGTGCGCACGGCAACCACGCCCAGGCGCTCGCAGGTGTCCAGCGCCTCGGTGTCCAGATCCCACTTGACTTCCATGTGGTCGGAGACGAAGCCGAGGGGCACCAGCACGACGCCTTCCACGGGGGCTTCGCCGTCCTCCGCCGGGTTGGCGGGGGTGGGGAGCGCCTCCAGGGCGTCGTTGACGTCCGGTTCGAGCCACGGCATGGACGGCGGGCCGGAACGGGACTGGTACACCAGCTCCCATTCGACGTTCTGCAGAAGCTGCGGGGCCTCATCGCGAACCAGCGAAAGCACGGCGCGAGCGACCTGCAGGTGCTTCTCCACGTAGGCGGAGCCGCCCTCGTAGTTCACGCCGCGCGGGCCTGCCTCGTTCGCCGCGGAGGTCGGCACCGAGTGGGTGCAGAACATGATACGCAGGCGCGGGTTCAGCGAACCGCTATCGCGTGCGGCGAGCTGCTCACGCACCGTGGCGAGGCCGTCCTTCAGCCCGTCAGCGAAAGCGCGGGAGAAGCCGGGCACGTCAAAGAACTGACGGATCTTGCCCACGTGCACGCGACCTTCCAGGCCGAGCTGCTCAATCGCCATGCCGTAGTCCTCACGGTACTGGCGGCAGCTCGAGTAGCCCGGGTAGGCGCTGGTCGCCAGCACGAGCACGTTGCGGTGGCCGTTCTCGTAGGCTTCGGCGAGCACGTCCTTCACGTAGGGCTTCCAGTTGCGGTTCGCCCAGGTGATCGGGATGTGCGGGCCGCGCTCGGCGAGCGCCTGCTGCAGTGCGGCGAGCAGGGCACGGTTCTGCTCGTTAATCGGCGAGACGCCGCCGTTGGCGCGGTAGTGGGTGGCGACCTCTTCGAGGCGCTCATCCGGGATGCCGCGGCCAGCGGTTACGTTGCGCAGGAACGGGATGACGTCCTCCTGCCCCTCGGGGCCACCGAAGGAGGAGAGAATCACCAGATCGTAGGGGCGCGCCTCTTCGGCACGTTCACGGGTGATGCTGCGTTCGCTTCGGTAGTCGCCGAGGGTCTGCTCGTTGAGCGCGGCGGGGCCGTTGGAGGCGGTGTTCGCCGGGTCGGTGCGGTTGGGTACCACGTTGTCCGGCAGGAGCGTGCCGTTGAGGGTTACGCCGTTGTTCGGCTGATGGCTCACGCCAGAACCTCTGCTACTTCGTCTGCGCCGATGCGGCGGCCGGTGTAGAAGGGGGTGTCTTCGCGAACGTGCAGGCGTGCTTCAGTGTTGCGGAAGTGACGCATCAGGTCGACGAGGTCCACGAGTTCGGGTGCTTCGAGGGCGAGGACCCATTCGTAGTCGTTCAGGCCGAACGATGCGACGGTGTTTGCCAGAACCTGCGGGAAGTCGATTGCCTTCATGCCGTGGTTCTTGAGCATTTCTGCACGTCGTTCGGGGTTCATGTAGTACCAGTCGTAGGAGCGTACGAAGGGGTAGACGCAGACCCAGGTTTCAGGTGCCTTGCCGCGTGCGTAGGCGGGGGCGTGGTTGCGGGTGAACTCTGCTTCGCGGTGTACGCCCATGGTGGACCAGACGATGGTGGTGCCTGCGAACAGTGCGGTGCGGCGAATCTTGCGGACTGCTGCCTGCAGCTTTTCGGGGTTCTGGCCGTGGGTCCAAATCATGACGTCGGCGTTGTCGCGCATTGCGGAGACGTCGTAGATGCCGCGCAGGGTCACACCCTCGGCGGCCAGCTGCTCAACAACCTTCTCGAATTCGGCACGAGCCTCGTCGGTGTTAGCCTCTGCCGGGCGTGCGCCGGAGCGTGCGAAGACGGTGTACAGGGCGTAGTGCAGGGTTTCGCCTTCTTCGCGGCCGCGACGGTTTTCGTCGGCTGCGGAGTGCTGGACTGCGTAGCCCTTGGGTGCGCCGCCGTAGCCGTGGCCTGCGTGGGTGTAGCCGCCCTGACCTGCGCCGTGTGCGCCGCCGTGGCCGTGTGCTGCGTGATCGTGAGACATTGTGTGTTCCTTTCTTCAGCGAGGGTTCGCTGTGCTGGAGGCGCGGCTTCCGTAGCTGCGCGTTTTCTCAATTTTTTGGTCTAGTTACTGGCTGGGCTGAGTTATTGGCTGAGCTTCTGCCGCCGCTGCGCCGTCTACTTGGCGGTTGCGGCTTTCGGGGAGGTGACGCCTTCCCAGTCCTGCGCCGCATGGTAGATGAGGCGGTCCATCTGCTCGTAGGTGTCTTTGACGGTTAAGACCAGGCCGGAGCCTGCCGCCCAGGAGCCAACGGTGCTGAGGGTTCCGAGTTCGCTGGCGCGTTCACGGAATTCCTTGACTCGGTCGCGGTGGCCGGGGGTGGAGGCGGGTAGTACACCGCGCCAGCGTACGACGTCCGCGTCGACGAGGTTGTTGTGGGTGAGGGCTACGTCCATCATGCGGCTTGCGTCGCGCAGGGCGAGGGTGATGAGCTGCTCGTCTGCGAGGGCGACTTCGGAGAAGCGGGAGTCTTCGCCGCCTCGGCCGTAGGACAGGCGTACCACGTGGCGTCCGGGGCCTGCGGCCTCGGCGACCCACTGCCATTTGGCGGTGGCGTGGGTGAGTGCCTTGGCGCGTACGGCGGTGGCTTCTTCGGAGACAAGCAGGCCGGTGCCGCGGGGGTGCTTGTCCAGGGCAGGGGCGTCGACGACGAGCGTGACGAGGGCGACTTCGGGGCCGGGTTCCAGGGCGGGTAGTGCGGTGGAGACGTGCGGGCCGATGAGTCGTGCCACGGTCGGGCCGTCGGTGGCGAGCACCAGGTAGTCGGCGTAGAGGGGGGTGTTTTCGCCGTCGGTGGTGTGGCGCTGGATGATGAACCACTGGCCGGTGGATTCGTCGCGGTCAACGGCGATGACGTCGAATCCGGTGACGATGCGAACACCGGAGGCGTACAGGTCTTCGACGAGACGTTCGGACAGCTGGTTCATGCCGCCCACGATGCCGGCGACCTGTGAGCCTGCGGGGGCTGCCGAACGGAAAGCGTGCGCTGCGGCGGAGAGGGAGCGGTGCTTGCGGAAGGCTTCGCGCAGACCGGGGATGGTCGCATCGACGTCGAGCTTATCGGGGTGGGTGGAGTACACGCCGGAGACTACGGGTGCGACGAGGTTGTCGAGCACTTTCTGGCCCATGCGGATGCGCACGAGCTCACCGAGGGTCTTCGCGTTCTCGCCTGCGGAGACGGGCAGGAACTTGTCCACCTGGGCGCGGCGCAGACCGTTCTTACCGATGACGGGGATCAGCGACTTATCGTTCACATTGCCGGGGATACCCATGATGCCGGTGCTGGGGGTTCGACGGGCGCCCTGCGGCAGGTACAGCCAGGAGCCGTAGGAGTTGGGGGTGACGATCTGGTCGCCCAGGCCGAGTTCCTTGACGAGGTCGCTGACAATGGGGCTGCGGGTTGCGAAGGATTCTGCTCCGGAGTCCAGCAGAAGGCCGCCAACTTCGTGGGCACCAACGGCACCGCCGAGGTGGTGGCGCTGTTCGAGCAGGGTGACGCGCATACCGGCTGCGGCGAGGCGGCGTGCGGAGATCAGGCCGGAGGGGCCGCCGCCGATGACGATGGCGGTGGGTGCCTTCTCGTTGCGGGTGAAAGCTCGTGCGTTCTGGGGCGCGGCGGAGGAACTGACCTGTGCGGTGCGGTGCGGTGCCTGGTTGGTGTGGCCCATGGTGGTTCTCCTTTGGTCTGCGTGCAGTGGAGTTGCCCATTGCGGTAACGGGTGTGGTGGTTGGTTCGGGGTGCAGATGTTCGGTGCAGATGCCGGAGGGTGTCCGGCATCTGCGCCGTCTATTTATCGTTATTTATCCTATGCCTGCGCGGTGCGTTCGTGGATATATGCCACGAGGTCGGTGAGCACCTGCGGGTCGGTGGTCGGGGGTACGCCGTGGCCGAGGTTGACCACGTGCGAGGGGGCGGCGTTGCCTTCTGCGAGCACGTCGTCTACGTGTGCGTAGAGGTTTTCGCTGCCTGCAGCGAGCAGTGCCGGGTCGATATTGCCCTGCAGGGGTACGGCGCCGTTGAGCAGGGTGTTCGCTGCGGACAGCGGCAGGCGGTAGTCCACGCCGATGACGTCTGCGCCGGCTTCGTGCATGGCGGGCAGCAGGGCGGTGGTGCCGGTGCCGAAGTGGATGCGCGGCACACCGTATTCGCGCACCATATCGAGAGCGGTTGCGGAGTGTGCCTGCACGTAGCGGCGGTAGTCGCTTTCGCCGAGGGATCCTGCCCAGGAGTCAAAGAGCTGCACGGCGGATGCGCCAGCCTCGATCTGCGCGCGGAGGAACTGGCCTGCGGTGCGGGCTGCCCATTCGGCAAGTTCGTGCCAGGCGGCGGGGTCGGCGTGCATCATGGTGCGCGGGCGCAGGTGGTCGCGGGAGGGGCCGCCTTCGACCATGTAGGCGGCGACAGTGAAGGGGGCTCCGGCGAAGCCGATGAGCGGGGTGTCGCCGAGCATTTCTACGGTGGCGGCGACGGCTTCGCGGATGGGGTCGAGGTCGCTGTCTTTGAGTTCGGGCAGGGCGCGCACCTCGTCGAGGGTGCGTACGGGCTGGTCGAGTACGGGGCCCTTACCGGGCACGATGTCGACGTTGACGCCCGCGAGCTTCATGGGGATGACGATGTCGGAGAAGAAGATGCCGGCGTCGACCTTGTGGCGGCGGACGGGCTGCACGGTGATTTCTGCGGCGAGCTCGGGGGTGAGGCATGCGTCCAGCATGGGGATGCCTTCACGTACCTGGCGGTATTCGGGTAGGGAGCGGCCTGCCTGGCGCATGAACCAGACGGGTCGGTGGCTGGAGGGGCGGCCGGTGAGGGCGCGGAGCATGGGCGAGTCGGCGGTAGTGCCTGCGCGCAGGGGGTGGTTGGCGGGTAGGTGCGCGAGCTGTTCGTCGGTGAGCAGGGGTCGCTGGGCGTCGGTGGGGTGTGCGGGCAGGGCGGGTGCCTGTGCGGTGCCCTGTGCCGACGCGGGGCCCTTTTCCGATGCGGGGGTGGTGTGCTGGTTTTCGCTCATAGTCTCTAGTGTGACAGGTTTATGTGGGCGTTTTTGCGACACTATGTCATGGTGACTCTTACCTAATGATGGCTTTCTTAGCAGTGAGGGGCACCTTAGTACACACCTGCTAGAACTCTGCCAGCACCCTCCATATGCCCTATTAGAGCCCTGTTTACGCGAAGAATACACAGGTGAAGCACCGAATACGCCGCATCACATTCCGAGACATTCTCCCCTCCCCGGCTTTTGAGATACCGCACCAACACCCCGGCAGATTCCCCCACCTTCTGTCCGTTATGTGGCACCCGCTAAGCCACGTGGAGCCGTGAACTTAGGTTCTATGAGCTTTACAGGGGCTTAGTCGGCGTGGTTATGATTAGTCTCTAGTGAGTACTTATGCATTTGTGGCATCGCACCACACCGTTGATTTGACCACCGTCGCTGCGTTGAGCGCCGGTGCCTCTGGCGTACCCGATGTTCTGGCGGCGGATATCGCACGTCAACTCGGTGTTAAGGGTGCAGTAGTTCTTGCCACCTGTAACCGTCTTGAAATGTATGTTCAGCTGCACGTCTCTGCGCATGTGCACATGGTTCGTGAGCTGATTGTTAATTCGATTGCACAAACCTCCGGCCTGGACAAGGAACTGGTCAATTCCAGCTTCGATGTGTACGCAGACGAGGAGGCGGCGCGCCACCTGCTGACGGTCGCCTCCGGCCTGGAGTCTGCCGTGGTTGGCGAGCGTGAAATCGCCGGTCAGGTACGCCGCGCCCTGGCTGCCGCGCAGGCGAAGGCTCAGGAGGAGGGCGTGGCTCTTCCCGGTGAGCTGGTGCAGCTGTTTGAGCATGCGGCGCATACGGCTCGTCAGGTAGGTCAGCACACGGCGCTTGGCGCCCAGGGCCGCTCGATTGTGTCTGTTGCCCTGGATCTTGCGGATGAGGTTGCCGAGAAGGACTGGTCGACCCGACGCGCCCTGATTTTTGGTACGGGCGCTTACGCGGGTGCAACCATTGCGGCGCTGCGCGAGCGCGGTTGCACCGATATTTGGGTCAATTCCCGTTCGGGTCGTGCCGCCGAGTTCGCGGCAAAGCGCGAGGTTTCTGCGGTGCCGGTGGACGGCATGGAGCAGGCCATGGCTTCTGCCGATGTCATTATTGGCTGCTCCGGCGGATCCGACCCGCTGCTTCCCGAGCAGATTCCGGGCGGCCACCACACGATCCTCGACCTGGCGCTTTCGCGTGACTTTGACCCCTCGGTCGCTGACCTGCCGAATGTTGAGCTGATTACCCTCGAGTCGGTGCGCCTTGCCGCCCCCGAGGAGACCGAGGAATCCGTGGCGACGGCTACGCGCATTGTGGAGTCTGAGCTGGCGGCGTTTGTGTCTCGTCAGCGTTCCCGCACGATTGACTCCGCGATTGTTGCGCTGCGTTCGCACACTATGGATGTGCTGGATTCTGAGCTGGAGAAGGTACGTAACCAGTTTGGTTGCGGTGCGGCGACGGAGCAGTTCGAGCTGGCGATGCGCCGCATGGTGAAGTCCCTGCTGCACACCCCGACGGTGCGCGCCAAGAAGCTGGCGTCGGAGGGCCGCGCAGAGGATTACGTGCAGGCGCTGGAGACCCTCTACGGCATTCAGGTGGAGGAGTCTTAGGAGTCTCCCCTCCCCTCTTCCCGGCATTTTTCACGCGCATTTTCACGCATCCGGCGGCGAGTATTTTATTAGCCTATTTTATTAGCCCCGGGCGAAGTACCGCCCGTTCACGGTGCCGATGGGCGCATTCGCGCTAGAGTAGATGCTAGATAAGATAGTTCTCATACCCGTCGCACGTTTGGTTGCGCCGGACTATTCTGCGAGGAGACTCATGGAAATCAAGATTGGCATTCGCCACATTGCTCGTGAAATCGTTGTTGAGACCAGTGAGGCTAAGGAAATCCTCATGGAGAAGGTCTCGAAGGCTATTGAGGATGGCTCGCTGCTGCAGATTATGGATGATAAGGGCAACACCACCCTGATTTCTGGCGCTCAGATTGGCTACGTTGAGCTGGGTTCCGACGCTAAGCGTCACGTTGGTTTCGGTATCGGCGCCTAATTTCGGCGGCTGAACCCCCTTTAGCTTTAGCCCCCCCCCCGCATCCGTCACGATGCGTAACCGCGCTTTATGCGCCACGTGGTTACGCCGTGCCGAATGCGGGGTTTTGCGTTTTAAACCGCCTACACAAAAACCTCACGGCACCCGGTTTTGGGGCGGTATATCACCCATCACGGGTGCACACCACAACCGGTTGAGGGTGCGCCGAAAGCAAATCCAGGTTAATATTGAGGGGTTAAGTGAATGACCGGTCGTACCCCTTTCAAGACCCCGAGACTGCACCGCCTTCTCATCATGAATGAACCTTGAGTAATAACCATGCGTGCAGGCGGCGTCTCGGTAAGAATTTCCCGTGTAAGAATTTCCCGCGGCCGGCTTTCGACGCCCGCCCGTCACCGCCTCCACCATTGAGGCGCTGGCTGGTACACCCCGTTTCGGGGAGAAACACACCCCGAGCAGGGGTAGAAAGATACGGTCCAGTGACTGAAACGAACACGCAGGAAACCACTCAGACTGCAAAGTCCTTCGCCGACTTCGGCGTTCGCCAGGATATTAGCGACGCCCTCGCGGCGGTTGGCATTACCTCCCCCTTCCCCATCCAGGAGCTGACTCTTCCCGTGGCTCTGTCTGGCCAGGACATCATTGGTCAGGCAAAGACCGGTACCGGTAAGACCCTCGGCTTCGGTCTGCCCACCATTCAGCGTGTGGTCGGCCGCGACGATGAGGGTTGGGCTGATTTGGAGTACCCCGGTGCACCTCAGGCACTGATTCTGGTTCCGACCCGTGAGCTTGCTATTCAGGTGGGTGAGGACCTGGCGATTGCCGCGAAGCTGCGCAACGCCCGCGTCGCCACCCTGTACGGTGGTGTGCCGATTGAGCCTCAGGCTGAGCTGCTGCGCCGCGGCCTGGAGGTTGCGGTGGGCACCCCCGGCCGCATTATCGACCTGTACCAGCAGGGCTTCCTGAACCTGAAGCAGGTTAAGATTGTGGTCCTCGATGAGGCAGACGAGATGCTGGATTTGGGTTTCCAGCCGTCGGTTGAGAAGATCCTCAGCTACCTGCCGGAGGACCGCCAGAGCATGCTGTTCTCCGCAACCATGCCCGGCCCGGTCATTGCAATGGCACGCCAGTACATGACCAAGCCCATGCGCATTAGCGCCGCTGACCCCGAGGACGCCTCGAAGACTAAGGCGTCGATCCGCCAGGTCGTCTACCGTGCGCACCACCTGGACAAGGACGAGATGATTGGCCGCATTCTGCGCGCTACCGGCCGCGGCCGCACCGTCATCTTCACCAAGACCAAGCGTGACGCTGCCCGCGTGGCGGAGGAGCTGGTGAACCGTGGCTTCGCTGCCGCTCCCCTGCACGGTGACCTGAACCAGGTTGCGCGTGAGCAGGCGCTGAAGGCGTTCCGCACCGGCAAGGTCGACATTCTGGTTGCGACCGACGTGGCGGCTCGCGGTATTGACGTTGAAGACGTGACCCACGTGATTAACCACCGCGTGCCCGAGGATGAGAAGACTTACCTGCACCGTACCGGCCGTACCGGTCGTGCCGGCAATGAGGGTACCGCTGTGACCCTGGTTGACTGGGATGACCTGCCGCGCTGGAAGGTCATTAACGACGCCCTGGAGCTGGGTGTTCCCGAGCCGGTTGAGACCTACTCTTCCTCTGAGCACCTGTTCTACGACCTGAACATTCCGGCTGGCACTAAGGGCCGTCTGCCGCGCGAGGAGCGTGTGGCTGAGGGCATGGGCGATGAGTTCTTTGAGAGCGCCCGTGACTCGCGTGATGGCCGTCCGGCTCGTTCTCGCGGTGGCCGCGATGGTTCCCGTGAGGGTGGCCGTAATGGCGAGAAGGGTTCGCGCCGTTCTCGCGGTGGCCGTGACGGTCGTTCCGGTGAGGGCCGCGGCGAGCGCCGTAGCCGCTCCGAGGGTCGCAAGCGCACTGAGCGTTCCGAGCGTTCTGCCGAGCGTGCGGAGCGTACCGAGCAGGGCGCATCCGAGCGTACCGAACGTTCTGCTGAGCGTTCTGAGCGTGCGCCTCGCCAGCGTCGCCGTACCCGCCGTGTTGAGGGCCAGCCGGTGGAGGGTGAGGGCCGCCGCCGCACCCGCCGCCGTTCTGAAGGCTCGCGTGCTGAGGGTTCTCGCGGTAAGGGCCGTGGCGCTGACCGTGCTGGTTCTGAAGGCTAGGGCCGGGGTTGGGTATTTCAGCATCCCCGGCGCCCGCCGCGCCCTCCCCTGCCGCTGAGGCGAACCCCGCGGATTCGGCGCTTTTCGACCCGCAGGGCCCGTCGCTGCTGGTGCAGGCAGATAACCTGGAGTATCTGCGTGAGCTGCCCGATGGTGCGTTCACGGTCATCTACATTGACCCGCCGTTCAATACGGGTAAGAAGCAGACGCGCCGCACGTTGAGCGCGGAGGCTTCTGAGAAGGGTGACCGCACCGGTTTTAAGGGCAAGAGCTATTCGAGCACCCTGCAGACTCTGGCGAGCTATAACGACTCGTTCGAAGATTATTGGGCGTTCCTAGCCCCGCGTATTGAGCAGGCGCATCGTCTGCTCGCGCAGGACGGCACCCTGTACCTGCACCTGGATTGGCGTGAGGTTCATTATGTGAAGATTATGTGCGACATGATTTTTGGTCGTGAGAACTTCATTAATGAGCTGATTTGGGCTTATGACTACGGTGCGAAGTCTACGCGCCACTGGCCGACGAAGCACGACAATATTTTGGTGTACGCGAAGGATCACCGCAGCTATTACTTCAATACTGCGGAGGTTGATCGTGAACCATATATGGCTCCCGGTTTGGTGACTGAGGAGAAGGCTTCTCGCGGTAAGCTCCCTACGGATGTGTGGTGGCATACTATTGTGTCGCCTACGGGTAAGGAGAAGACGGGTTATCCCACGCAGAAGCCTACGGGTTTGTTGCGTCGCATGATTGCGGCGAGTTCCCGCCCGGGTGATTGGGTGTTGGATTTCTTCGCTGGTTCTGGTTCTACGGGTGCGGCGGCGGCTCAGCTGGGTCGTAAGTTCGTGTGTGTGGATCAGAATCCGCCGGCTATTGAGGTGATGGCTAAGCGCCTGGGCGTGGATCCGGTGTCGTTCGCTGAGTATCGTGGTGTTCCGCGTGGGGCGAGTGTGCTGTTCACGCCGAAGCGTACGGTGGGTGTTCGTGGCGGTACGAGTCGTGATGCGTTGACGGCGGCGAGCCGTCATGCGTTGAAGGCTGTGTTGGATACGTTGACGGAGACGACGCAGCCGGTTGAGGGTGCGTCCTGCCGGTTTGTGCGTCACTGGTCGATGGATGCGGTGGATAAGAAGATGCGTATTGATGGTCGTGATGAGTTGCGTCGTCAGCGTCAGCATCAGGCGCGGGCTAAGGCTCGTGCGGCGCGTGCGGCTGCTCAGCTGGATGCGGCGGCTGCGGGTGCGGTGTTGCAGCATCATGCGTCGCGTGAGAGCGTCTAGGCTGTCTTTTCTGGGCGTTCGTGAGAGCACGTGTTAAGAGTGTGGGGCGGGGTTCCCGATAAGGAACCCGCCCCACACTCTTTCGCCTTACTACTTGGTCTTACTACTGGGCCGCCAACTGCTCACGGATACGCGCCACCGTCACCGCATCCGTCGTATTCTCACCCAGCAGGTTCGGCTTACCCGCACCGTGATAATCACTCGAACCAGTCACCAGCACCTCACGGCCCGCCGCACGCTGACGCTCAATGAACTCCAGCAGACGCACCCGGTCTTCCGCGGAGTTCTCGCGGTGGTGCACCTCCACACCCGCTAGACCAGCCTCCACCATCAAACCCAGGTACTCCAGGCTCAACGCAGGCCCACGCATCGTACTCATCGGATGCGCAATCACCGGCACGCCCCCAGCCTCACGCACCAGACGCACCGCCTCCAGCGGGTCCAGCGCGTCCTGCGGCACATAGTAGGGGCTGCCCGTGTACAGCAGCTTCGCGAAAGCCTCAGAACGGTCAGCAACCACGCCAGCGGCAACCAGCGCGTCAGCAATATGGGGGCGGCCCACCGCCGTGTTCCCCTCCCCCACCTGCGCCAACACGTCGTCCCAGGTTAGCGGGTAGTCGGCGGCAAGACGCTGCACAATAGCCTGCGCGCGGCCCTTACGGCTGGCGCGAATCGCCTCCACACGGCGCGCCAACTCTGAACCCACCGGGTCAAAACCATAAGCGAGCAGGTGAATGGTCTTCGTGCGTGAGCGACCCTCACCGTCGGTGTAACGGTAACGGCAGGAGAACTCGGCACCCGGCAGAAAATCCAGACCGTGCTCATCCGCCAGCTGAGCCGCCTGTGCCCACCCAGCCGTCGTATCGTGATCAGTCAGCGCGAATCCCGCCAACCCGGCGCGAGCAATCAGCGGCACCAGCTCGGTCAGGCTCTGCGTGCCGTCAGAAATAGCGGAGTGAATATGCAGATCGTAACGCCCGGCACGGTTCAGGTTTTCAGGCGCGCCCGATTCAGCGGGCTGCGGTGCCTGCTTCGCATTAGGTGCACTATTTCGGTGTTCTGTCTGCGTCATATTCTCTCCTTCCCCGCCCCTGCTAGTTCGTCGCCATCTCAGCGGGGTTTTAAGGCATGTCATCTACTCTTCTGATTCAACCCTACCAATATCGGCGGCGCAATATCAGGCACCCGGTCGCAGGTCAAAGATATATTCTGTCCCACCGCACCCTCTCTTATGGTCAAAAGCGCTAAAACACCTGCCCACCTGTGGTGAAGGCGATATGATTAACCCATGACTGAGAACAACGAGAAGAGCACCGAAGCTCAGAAGACTGACCACCGCAGCACCCCTAAGGCGTCTGCGTTCACCGAATTCATTGCCGCAAACTGGGCACCTGCCGAAGATGACGGCTACACCCGCGAGCCCGTAGCAGACTACGCAGCTGAGCGCCGCGCCAAGATCTCCAAGGCATTCCCCGGCGAGCGCCTCGTCCTGCCCGCAGGCCCGCTGAAGGTCCGCTCCAACGACTGCGACTACCGCTTCCGCCCCCACTCGGCGTTTGCGCACCAGACCGGCATGGGCATCGACCACGAGCCTGACGCCGTGCTGATCTTCGAGCCCGTCGAAGAGGGCACCGGCGACAACGGCTCCAACCACGAGGTCACCCTGTACTTCCGCCCGCTGGCTGGCCGCGACACCGCAGAGTTCTACGCGGATGCACGCTACGGCGAGTTCTGGGTTGGCCCCCGCCCCACCCTGAAGGAATTCTCCGAGCGTTACGGTCTGCGTACCCGCGACCTGTCCGAGCTTGAGGTTGCTATCACCAAGAACGCCGGCAACCAGGGCCTGGGCGGCGTGAACATCCGCCTGGTCCGCAACGTTGACCCGGCTGTTGACGCGCTGGTTGACACTTCCCGTTACAACACCGGCGTGGAGCTGGAGCAGGCTGACAAGCTGGACTCCGAGCTTGCCGTGGCTCTCTCCGAGGCTCGCCTGATTAAGGACGCTATCGAGGTTGAGAACCTGCAGCGTTCCGTTGATATGACCGTCAAGGGCTTCGAAGAGGTCATTCGTGAACTGCCGAAGGCTAAGGAGCACCACCGCGGTGAGCGCGTCGTTGAGACTGCGTTCTTCTCCGTGGCACGTACCGACGGTAACGACCTCGGCTACGACACCATCGCAGCGTGCGGTAACAACGCAACCATCCTGCACTGGATCCGTAACAACGGCACCGTCGATGACGGCAAGCTGCTGCTGCTGGACGCAGGCGTTGAGGACGACACCCTGTACACCGCAGACGTGACCCGCACCTTCCCCGTGAACGGTAAGTTCACCGAGGTTCAGGCGAAGGTCTACAACGCTGTGCTGGATGCCGCTGACGCCGCATTCGCTGTGGCTAAGCCGGGTACCAAGTTCTACGAGATTCACGAAGCTGCCATGAACGTTCTGGCGCACCGTCTGGAAGAGTGGGGCCTGCTGCCGGTTTCCGCTGATGTTTCGCTCACCGTTGAGGGCGGTCAGCACCGCCGCTGGATGCCGCACGGCACCAGCCACCACCTGGGTCTGGACGTGCACGACTGCGCGCAGGCAAAGGCTGAGCTGTACATGTGGGCTGAGCTGGAGCCGGGCATGGTCTTCACCATTGAGCCGGCCCTGTACTTCAAGGACGAGGACCTGTCGGTTCCCGAGGAGTACCGCGGTATCGGTATCCGCCTTGAGGACGACGTGCTCTGCACCGAGGACGGCAACGTGAACCTGTCTGCTGCACTGCCCCGCACCGTTGAGGGCATTGAGGAGTGGATGGCGAAGCTGGCGAAGTAACGTCTAGCTCCCAGTTACGTTAGTAACGTTTTATAGGGAAAGCCCCTCACCGATTCGTTCGGTGAGGGGCTTTCGCGTGTCTTCTAAGTGCTGTCTTCTATGCCGGTTTCCCGCCGTTGTGGGTGGCTACCGCCATTGCAGGTTCGGTTATTCGGAGTCCTGCGAGGAGTTATCGTGCGAGGACTTATCGTGCAGGCCCTGCGGGCGCGGGGTCGGACGCTGCGGCTTGGGCTGAATCAGCTTCGCGTATTCTTCCGGGTCGTCCACGCGCAGACCGTACCGCTGTGCCGGGCGCTTCTGCGGCTCCGACTTCTGTGCATCCGACTTCAGGGCGGTCGCCGGTTCAGTGGTTGCCGGCTCCTGGATAGCAGGCTGAGAAGGCTGAGCGGGCTGAACGGTCTGCGTAGGCTGGGTGGGCGCGGGCATGTTCTGCGCCGCGCTCTGAGCCACCGCGTTCTGCGCGGTCGCATCACGCTCGGGCAGGTTCTGGTTCGGCGCCGGCTGGCTACCCGCCTGCGCACGGTACGAGGGAGCCTTCGGGGCGCCGGTCGGCACCGGCGCACCATTCATCGAGACGGTGCTCTGAGCGGCACGCGCCTGCGAAGCCTCCGGGGCTGCCGCCGCACGAGCAGCCGCAACTGCCGCCGAGAAACGAGGGTGCGCACCCAGCACGCGGCGCGCATCCTGAGCGTACTCCGGCAGAGCGTACATCACGGTACGCGAGGGAATCGCCTCGGTACGCATCGGGTAACGAATACCGCGATTACGACGAAGAATATACATCTGCCACAGCACAAACACAGCCACCGACAGCGGCACGTACCTTAGCGCCACCGACGTAAAAGAGTCACCAGTCAGCGTCAGCAGCACCGAAAACACCAGGCCCATCGACGCACCCTGAATCGCCGCAGAAATCAGGGCACGACCGTAACCGGGCTGCACCGGGTACTCCACCTGGCGGATACCGTCATTGACCAGGTACAGCGCCGTGACCGGATAATCCTGCTCGCTGAGCACATCAAAAGCGGCGAGCGCATCATCGTGACGGACGAAGGAGGCGATCGCCTCACCGGCGGGTAGGGGCTTGCCCTGAGCCTGCGCCAGGCGCGAGGCCAGATATGAAGAAGGCGGGGTCGAGGGAATATTCGGCAGGTTAGAAGTCATGGCTCCTATTCTACCGCCCGCCCTAACCCTGGACCCGGTGGGCAGTCAGCTCTTCTACAGGCGTAGCGAGCACCTGTTCAATTAGGCTTCTCAAAGTGCGAATCCCCGCGGCGGGGCGTACCCTAGAGAGGTGAGCAATTCGAAGTTCAGCACCCCCAGCAAGATTTACATTGCCCGCCTTTTGGGCCTCGACGTTTTTGACCCCTTCGGTGACCGCCTCGGCCGTCTCCGAGACGTCGTCGTACTCAAACGTGGCCTGGGCGCATCCATTGCGGGCGCCCGCCCCGCCAAGGGCACCGAACCCATTGTTGTCGGCATCATCGTTGAGGTGCTCGGCAAGAAACGCGTGTTCATGCCCATGACCCGTGTGCGAAGTATCGACGCTTCACAGATCATTTCAACCGGCCTGGTGAACCTGCGCCGCTTCGAACAGCGCAACTCTGAGACTCTCATCGTGGGTGAGCTCTTTGACCGCCGCGTGCGCCTGCTCGACGGCAGCGGCGACGCCGTCATTGAGGACGTCGCCATTGAGCAGCGCCGCAACGGCGACTGGGGCGTGACCGAGCTGTTCGTTTCCCGCGTCAGCTCCGCCTCCAGCACGTGGCGCCGCCGCTCCAAGGAGACCCTCATCGTCGACTGGGACGAGGCGGTGCTCTCCACCGACGTGGAACCGCAGGCGGCAACTGCGTTCGTGGCGAACCACGAGAACTCCAAGCCCGCTGACCTTGCGGATGCTATCCACGAGATGAGTGATAAGCGCATGGTCGAAATCGCCGCCGAGCTGCAGGATGAACGCCTCGCGGACGTTCTGCAGGAGCTGCCCGCCGAGGACCAGGTGCAGATTCTGTCGCACCTGGACGACGAGCGTGCCGCGCAGGTCCTCGAAGAGATGGAACCGGACGACGCCGCCGACCTTCTCATCGAGCTGGACGACGCCCAGCGTGAAAAGCTGCTCGAACTCATGGAACCCGACGAAGCAGACGACGTGCGTCGACTGCTCGAATACGACGAGGGTACCGCCGGTTCGCTCATGAACCCGGTGCCGATCATCCTCTCCCCGGAGGCGACCGTTGCGGAGGCGCTCGCGCACATCCGCGCCGAGGAGATCCCTCCGGCGATGGCGGCTGCCGTCATGGTGACGCGCCCGCCCCTGGAAACGCCGACCGGCAAGTACCTGGGTCTGGTGCACATGCAGAAGCTGCTGCGTGTGCCGCCGAGTGAGCCGATTGGTCACATCCTCGATACCGATACTGAGCCTGTCTCTGACCAGGCAAGTTTGGAAGAGCTGGCACGCGTGCTGGCGACCTATGACCTGACCATCGTTCCCATTGTGAACGAATCGCACCGCCTGGTAGGCGCAGTGACCATCGACGACGTGCTCGATGCGCTCCTGCCCGAAGACTGGCGCACTTACGATGATGGAACTCCCGTACGAAAGGTAGGACGACGCTTTGCCTGAATCGAACCGCCGCGACGCAAACCGTACCGAAGAGAACCCCCGCATCGATAAGGCGCGCATCCTCAAGGACCGCCTGGAGAAGAAGTACGCTGAACGCAACCGCGAGCGCGGCGACTCCCGCCCGCAGCGTAGCGACTCGCAGCTGAGCACCCCCGGCACCCGCAAGCCGAAGCTGTTCTCGAGCCCCAACCCGGACGCTTTCGGCCGCATGACCGAGGGTTTTGCACGCTACATGGGTACCCCGCAGTTTTTGATGTGGATGACCATTTTCTGTGGCGTGTGGCTGGCGTGGAACTCCCTGGCGCCGGAGGAGATGCAGTTTGACCCGCGTAGCCTGAACTTCACCCTGCTGACCCTGATGCTGTCCCTGCAGGCTTCTTACGCTGCTCCCCTGCTGCTGTTGGCGCAGAACCGTCAGGATGACCGCGACCGCGTGGTGGCCTCTGAGGACCGTAAGCGTGACCAGCAGAACCTGGAGGAGACCCAGTACCTGACCCGCGAGATCGCTTCGCTGCGTATTGCTCTGCGTGAGGTTGCGACCCGTGACTTCGTTCGTAGCGAGCTGCGTGACATTCTTGAGGAACTGCAGAACATTGCGCAGGAGCAGGAGCGTCACGCCGAGCAGTTGCAGGACATCAGTGAGGACATTGAGGACCTGGAGGAGGCTATCGACGATATCGATATCTCCGAGGGCGAGGAAAAGGACGCTGAGGAGCAGGACGCTGAGGGCACCGAGAACGGTACCGAGCAGGCACCTGACAAGGCTGAACGCTCTGCTAAGGACTCCGTGAAGGACTCCGAACAGGATTCCCACCGAGGCGATTTGAGCCAGCCTCAGAGCCGCGAATCCCAGCAGGCACAGCAACAGGCAGAGCGCACCCGTGAGGGAGGCGCCCGTGACCACTAATTCGCCCCTGCAGGATGCGCTCTACGCGGCACTTTCCCGCGTCGAGGATCCCGAACTGCGCCGCCCCATTACGGAACTGGGCATGGTGGAGACTGCACTCGTGCATCCTGAACTGGATGAGCACGGTGAGCCGATTCCCGACCGCCACTGGGCGGAGGTCACGGTGCTACTCACCATTGAGGGTTGCCCGCTGAAGAACACCATCGAGCAGCAGGTTCGTGACGCCGCCGCCACCGTTGAGGGTATCGACCGTGTGCAACTGCAGGTGGGTGCGATGAACCCGCAGCAGCGTTCCGCCCTGCGTTCGATGCTCAAGCCGGAGCGTTCCAACCCGTTTACCGCACCCGGTTCGCTGACCCGCGTGTTCGGTGTGGTGTCCGGTAAGGGCGGTGTGGGCAAGTCCTCCATGACCGCGAATCTTGCCGCCGCGTTCGCTTCGCGCGGGCTTGCGGTGGGCATTATTGACGCGGATGTGCACGGCTTCTCCATCCCGGGTCTGCTGGGTATTACCGACGCCCCGACCCGCCTGGATGACCTGATTCTTCCGCCGACCGTGGATGTGCCCGCCCCCGCCCAGCGTTGGGGTGAGCAGAAGGTCAGCGGCGGCTTTATTCGAGTGATTTCTATCGGCATGTTCCTCAAGGGCAACGAGCCGGTGGCGTGGCGCGGCCCCATGCTGCACCGTGCCCTGGAGCAGTTCATCATGGACGTGCACTTCGGCGCCTTGGATGTGCTGTTGCTCGATTTGCCGCCCGGCACCGGCGATATTGCCATCTCCATGGCTCAGCTGCTGCCGAATGCGGAGCTGGTGCTCATTTCCACCCCGCAGCACGCCGCGGTGGATGTGGCGGAGCGTGCCGGCACTCTGAGCTTGCAGACCGGTCAGAAGGTCGTGGGCGTGGTGGAGAACATGGCTGCCATGACCCTGCCGGACGGTACCGTGCTCGACATGTTCGGTTCTGGCGGCGGTCAGGTGCTCGCTGAGCGTCTTTCGGAGGCGCTCTCCTACCCGGTACCGCTGCTCGGTTCCGTCCCGCTGGATGTGAACCTGCGTACCGGCGGCGACGAGGGCACCCCGGTGGTCTGGAGCCATCCGGACTCCCCCACCGCCGAAGAGATTCAGTCCATCGCCTCGCAGTTGCTGCAGTCGGGCGAGTCGCGGGCGGGTCAGAGCCTGCCGCTCTTTGTCTAAAGATTGAGCATCTAGAAGCTGACGGCAAAAGCTGAGAACAGAAAGAACCCCGCACCATCACGGTGCGGGGTTCTTTCGTTTCAAAATCTTAGGTGGCGTCCACGTCGAAGGGGGCGTATGCGCCTCGCGGAAGAGCACGGCTCTCCGACTTTTCCTTCTCCTTCAGCAGCGCCTCTTCACGTTCCCTCGCCTCACGCTCACGCTCGGCGTCATCCTCAGCGAACGCCTGCTTCACAATCACGCGCGGATCGTACTGGCGGGGGTCGTACTGGCGCCAGTTAATATCTTCCAGACCCGTCTCGCCCAGGGCTTCCTTGAAGTCGTCCTTCGCGTCGAACGCCATGCGGCGCACAGTCTTGACGAATTCACGAATCTGTCGGGCGTATTCGGGCATGCGTTCGGGGCCAATCACCACGAACGTGATGATGGCCAAAATAATAAACTCGGTGCCACTAATACCAAACACAGAATATAGATTATCAGTTCCGAGCCAGCACCGCCGAACCCGCGGCGCTTTCTGGACGTGTCTTTAAGCTCTGGACAAGCAGAAGGCGTACGCTACCGCGCTACGGAGGGGCATTGCGCCTACGGCCAAGAACGCAAAAGACCGCCGGCAGCACACCGGCGGTCTCAAGCACCTGTTGGAAAGAATCAGCGGTTTACGGCGGGTAATCTCCACCGCCGGGGAGCTGCTTCCAATGCCACAGCCAGCCCACCCAGCCCCACTGCGCACACGCACCCGCCACCAACAGCGCCCAACGATACGCCCGCGAACGGCTCGCCGCCGCCACCACAATCACCAGCGGGAACAACGGCAACAACAGACGGAACGTCGAGGACTGCGGATTCAAAAACAGAATCAAATACGCAAAATAGCTCAGACACCACAGGTTCAGCGGAGCCGCCAAAACCCTACGCGCCAGCGGGCTCAAACACAGAGCAATAAAGCCCAAAATCAGCAGGGTCAGCAGCACCGGAGCCGCATAGCCAAAGTACAGGTAACCTTGCGAAAGCCACGGCTGAATCGGCGCCAAATGGGTACCGCGCCACGCCGTCTCCGTGGCGGTGTACGCATCCACACGACCCGTAGCCCACCACGCAATAGCAGGCCACACCAGCGCACACGCACACACCACCAAGGCGCTCATCAGCTGCCCCAAATGACGCACAAACGCCGTGCCGATACCGGACCGGCGGCTCGAACGCACCCAGCACACAAACCACCACAGGCCAGCAGCCGCGCCCAGAGGCACACCCACCGGACGGGACAGGCACGCCAACGCCGCCACAGGAACCAGCAGGCCGTAGCGTCCCTGCACCAGGCACAACAGCGCACCGGCAAGGAACACCAAGTTCAGCGACTCCGCATACGGCACCTGAAGCACCGGTGCCACCGGCAAGAACGACACCAACGCCACAGCCCACATGGACAGCGCAGAAGGCGACTCCTCGCTCTTGAAACCGGTCGCCTTCAACGACGCCTCAAACAGCAGGTAAATCACCCACGCCGCCGCGAAACCGGCAAGCAGAGCAACCGTCGCCGCCACCGGGTAGTACCCGATGCCCGTCGCATGGCTAATAGCACCGGAAAGCTGCGGGAAAATCGGGTAAAAAGCCCACTGATTCTGCTCAACCACACCCGCCGCGTTCACCGGCAGCTCATTCGGGTAGCCCTGTACCGCGATCTGCTCATACCAGCCGGCATCCCAGATGCTAATGAACGACAAATAATCCAGGTGCTGACCCCACGGGCTGCGCAGCTGCTGCTGGCCGACCACGGCAAACACGATGAAACCCCACACGCGGGACAGGCCGTAAATCAGCAGTACCGACAGCCACGCGGGCAGGGCACGCAGACGCTCCCCCACCCGGTGCAGGCGCTCACCGGCGGCGGTGTACGCCCAGGTCAGCAACTCATCAAAAGACTCGCCCTGCTCCTTCGTGGAGGCGGTGGTGGCGGCACCCTGCACGGGGGAATGCGCGGGGGAAGTACTATTACGTTCAGGCGAAACACTCACGGGCGTTAGTTCCCCTCAGCCTGCGGGCTCTTCCGCTTCTCCACGAACTCGTGAGCGCTCAAGGTGCTCTCCGCATCATCAGCCAGGGGAACCGCACCGCGGCGAACCGGCTCAGCGGCAGTCACGTTAGCATCAGCAGATTCTGCGGTCGAAGCAGCAGACTCAGCGGCGGGTGCGTTCTCGAGTGCCTTGTTATCTTCGGGTGCACCGACGAGAGGAGCGATAAAGCCGAAATCCTCCACACGGTCGAAGGTGCCCAGACCGTCACGGCCCACGCCGCTGAAGAACGCGGCACCGGGCACGGCACGCTCACCGGAGAGCGCCACAACGGAGAGCACCGCAATGCCCGAAATCAGCAGGGCAAGCAGAATCAGAAGAAAGTTCATGTCAATCTCATATCATGCAGGACCGTCAACCCCTGACGGTCACCTAAATTCAAATAGTAGCGCCAGCACCGGCAGAATCAGCGTCGCGGTTAGTCCTCGTCACGGTCGCTGAGCAGCCAGGCACGCAAATCCGCGTGGCAACGGGTCAGCTGGCTAAAGCTCACATGCTCATTATCGGTGTGAGCCAGCAGGGCGTCACCGGGACCGAAGTTCACGGCGGGAATACCAATCTCGCTCAGGCGCGCCACATCCGTCCAACCGTACTTGGGCTGGGGTTCCTCGCCCACCGCCTCAATCAGGGATGCCGCCAGCGGGGTGTCCAGGCCGGGGCGAGCCGCCGGGGAAAGATCCACAAAGTCCAGCTCGTATCCGGCGAAAACCTCACGCACGTGGGCGACCGCCTCATCCAGGGTCTTATCCGGGGCGAATCGGTAGTTCACGTGCATCGCCGCCGCATCGGGAATCACGTTACCGGCAACGCCACCAGAAATCTGCACCGCATTCAGGCCCTCACGATAGTCCAGGCCCTCCACCGCGATGGTCTTCGGCTCGTAGGAGGCGAGCGCCGCCAACGCCGGTGCCAGGGCGTGAATCGCGTTCTCACCGCGCCAGGCGCGACCCGAGTGGGCGGCCAGGCCGCGGGTGCGCACGAAGAAACGCATGGTGCCGTTGCAGCCGCCCTCAATGGTGCCGTTGGTCGGTTCGAGCAGCACACCGAAATCTGCGTCGGTGATGAGCTCACCGTGGTTGCGGATCAGGCGCGCTAGGCCGGAAAGCTCGCTAGCGACCTCTTCGTTGTCGTAGAAGATGTAGGTCAGGTTGTAGTCGGTGTCCTGCGCGGTCAGCTCGGCGGCAAGCTTCAGCTGCACCGCAACGCCGCCCTTCATATCGGTGGCGCCGCGGCCGTAGAGCACGTACCCGTCCTCTTCTTCACGCACCGTAGAGGGCACAGTACCCAGGGAACCCTCGACGGTAGGCAGGGGCACGGTATCCAGGTGACCGGCGAGGATAATGCGGGTACGCTCCCCCTCAGCACTCTCCCCCTCAGCTCCAGGCAGCGGCGGGAATTCGGTGCGGGCAATGATGGCGTCCCCGTCACGGGTCAGGTGCAGGTGGGGGCAGAACGACAGCGCCGTGTGCACGGCATCAGCAATCGTTCGTTCGTTACCAGAAACCGACTCAAGATCCAGCAGGGCACGCGTCAGCTCGGGCATAGACACGTCCAAATTCAGGGGCGGTGCCGGAACCGGGTGACGTTCAGAAGTATTCGGGGAAACGCTCATCCTTCAACCTTACAGGTTCCCCCGTGCGCATACCCGCGCACACAACGCCCATATCGAGCATATGAGACGGTCTTGAAGGGGCGCCAAGCCCCAAACCTATAATGGAAGGCATGTCTGAAAACACTCCCCGTTACGCCTCCGGCGTCGCACTGGTCAATGTTGTTGTCTCCGGCGAGCACGCCGGCACCGTCCTGGATGCCTGGTTCCCCGCTCCCTCCCTCACCCAGACCCCCGACCTGTCCATCGCGGACGAGCTGGAGGAACTGGCCGCTGAGCACCCGGCGCGCAATGCCCGTACCGAGGTGCGTACCGCCTCCATCAACCTGGATGAGGCACCCGAAGACGCAGTCGACGCGTACCTGCGTCTGCACCTGCTCTCCCACACTCTGGTTCGCCCCAACGAGCTGAACCTGGACGGCCTGTTCGGTACCCTGGCGAATGTTGCGTGGACTAACCACGGCCCGGTGCTTGCCGCTGAGCTCCAGAAGCTGGCGATTGGTCTGCGCAAGCTGGGCCACCTGAGCGTGAGCCACATTGATAAGTTCCCGCGCCTGGTGGATTACGTGGTTCCCGCCGGCGTGCGTATTGGTGACGGTGACCGTCTGCGCCTGGGTGCGCACCTGGCGTCCGGCACGACCGTGATGCACGAGGGCTTCGTGAACTTCAACGCCGGCACCCTGGGCACCTCCATGGTTGAGGGCCGTATTTCTCAGGGCGTTGTGGTGGGCGACGGCTCGGATGTGGGTGGCGGCGCCTCCACTATGGGTACTCTCTCCGGCGGCGGCACTCAGCGCGTGTCCATTGGTGAGCGTTCCTTGCTGGGTGCGGAGTCCGGTATCGGTATTGCCCTGGGTGATGACTGCGTGGTTGAGGCTGGCCTGTATGTGACCGCTGGTTCGCGCGTGAGTGTTCTGCTGCCCGGCCAGGAGGCGCGCGTGGTGAAGGCTGCGGAGCTGTCCGGCGTGTCGAACCTGCTGTTCCGCCGCAATTCGATCAGCGGCGCGATTGAGGTTCTGCCGCGTGCGAAGAACACCGTGGAGCTGAACGAGGCGCTACACCTGAACTAGTCTGTACCTGGACTAGCGCTGGTTGCCCTTGCCAACGTTGGGGGTCGGCCCGCGAACTTTAGGGATCGGCTTTAGGGGTCGGGATGTGTGAAGCATCCCGACCCCTTTTCTGCGCCCGGTGTTCCCTCGTCCGCCGATCTTACAGACTGGGCGCGAATCCGCGGCGGCTACGATGACCGTTTTCAGAGCGGGATGCTCGGGCTTTCGCTAGGCTGGTAGTACCGGGTACAGCGCACCCGCCATGACTGACCACTTGTACAGTTCAGAGAGGAACTCAGATGCCCGAATCAACTAAGTCAGAGTCGACGATGAGCGAAACCTACCGGCACTTTATGCGACTTTTCCCCTACCCGCACGAGCGTATTCCAATGGGCGCTCCTGCCGCTGATGCCATGGCTCGTTACGATGAGTTGGCTCAGCTGGGGCGTGCGGAGGGGTTCGTTCCCTTCTTCCTGAACCTGAACGATACGGTGCTTGAAAGCATGGTCATTGCGGTGTCCCTTGAACACGACATCATTGACGATGTTGAGACTCTGACCCCCGAGCAGGTGAGCGCCTACACTCGTGCCGTCCTGCAGCGTTACCGTACCGCCCGGGGTGCCGCCTCCGCCGAAGAGTACGGCAGCGCCGCCATTGCCCAGCAGCTGCGCCGGGTTGCCGACGATGGCGAAGAGACTCACGAGGACAACCCGGACGACTTCAACCTCAACAAGCTTGTTGACGAGTTTATGAGCTCCGATTTTCTGCCCGATGAGGAGCCCGAAGATGACGCCCCGACTCTTTCGGCCCTGCTCTGCTACGAGCTTTTGGATGAGGAGGATAAAGGCGAGATGCTTCTGCTGCAGATTCCGACCGATGACCCCGCCGATATTCCCGCGTACCTGCCCTTTGGCGGCTGGAATGACTGCCCGGACGCTCAAACGCAGCTGGCATTCACCCACTATTGGCGTGAAAAGTACGGTGCCATCCCGGCGGCTCTTGACGGTGCTGACTGCCTGGAGTTTCTGGTGGAACGCCCCGTAGCAGACCCGGTCGAGGCGAAGAAGGTGGCGGTCGAGCAATTCGCATTCTGTTCCGATCTTCCGTTCCAGGTGTTTGAGGATTTTGAGCAGCTGACGGAGTTTATTCACCAGAGCCGCCAGTGGTATTTCTGGTGGGATTAGAGGTCGACTCAGAAATCAGCTAATACGCGGATTCAGGCGCTGGGCAAAGGCGAGTGTCGACACACCTCAATAACGCCTCCCACGTGCTCACATCAGAGTGCACAAGCGCACAGTGTTCCGCAGTACTTACACCGCCCGCACGGCTGTACCATTAGATACAGCTCAACAGCTTTTGTCCCCCATCCGGAGCACTTTTTCCGGATAGATAAAGCCCGAAAGGACATCATGAAGGTACTCGTTACCGGCGGCGCCGGCTACATCGGCTCCCACACTGTACTTGAACTGCTCAAGGCAGGCCACGACGTCGTCGTCATGGATAACCTCGCGAACTCTTCCGAGGAGTCCCTCAAGCGCGTCGCTGAACTCGCTGGCCGCGCCCCCGAGTTCCACAAGGTTGACCTGCTCGACCTCGAAGGTATGAAGGCTCTCTTCAAGCAGGTTCGCCCCGACGCTGTGATTCACTTTGCGGGTCTGAAGGCTGTGGGCGAGTCCGCTGAGAAGCCGCTGTGGTACTACCAGACCAACGTGGCTGGCACCCTGAACCTGCTGTACGCAATGGACGAGGCTGACTGCCACTCCATCGTGTTCTCCTCCTCCGCTACCGTGTACGGTGAGCCCGAGTCCATGCCTCTGATCGAGAAGATGAACATGGATGCGCAGTCCTGCTACGGCCGCACCAAGGAGCACATCGAGGACATGCTGGTCGACCTGGCTGCTTCCGACTCCAAGTGGAACATTGCTCTGCTGCGTTACTTCAACCCCGTTGGTGCGCACGAGTCCGGCCGTATCGGTGAGGACCCGGCGGGCATCCCGAACAACCTGGTGCCCTTCATCGCGCAGGTTGCTGTGGGTCGCCGCGAGCACCTGAACATCTTCGGTAACGACTACCCGACCGTTGACGGTACCGGCGTGCGCGACTACATCCACGTGGTTGACCTGGCTGACGGTCACCTGAAGGCGCTGAACTACATTACTGAGCACGGCGGCCTGCACACCTGGAACCTGGGTACCGGTAACGGCTACTCGGTTCTGCAGGTTCTGCACGCGTTCGAGGAGGCGTGCGGTAAGGAGCTACCGTACAAGATTGTGGATCGTCGCCCCGGTGACGTTGCGGTCTCTTACGCTGATCCTTCCTCTGCTCTGGCGGATCTGGGCTGGAGCGCTAGCCGCGACATTAAGACCATGGTTCGCGACCACTGGAACTGGCAGAAGAACAACCCCAACGGTTACGAAGCCTAAGCTGTTTTAGCCCCTTGTGAGGGGTGTTGAAGAGTGCCCGATAGGTGTTATCTCACCTATCGTCCGGGCACTCCAGCCAACGGCGATAAGCAGATACGGCAAAGCCCCCGCGTTTCCTCCCTAGTGGGAGGGCGCGGGGGCTTTCTGCCATGCAGGCTAGTTAGACCTGTCGGGACTACTTAGATGCAGATGCCTTCAGACGCTCAGCAGCCTTCGCCACCGCCTCATCGGAGGCGGTCAGGGCAATACGCACGTAACCCTCGCCGTCCTCGCCGTAGAACACGCCGGGGCCAGCAATAATACCCAGCTCAGCCAGGCGACCAATCGAATCCCAGGTAGACTCGCCAAAAGTGGTCCACAGGTACAGGCCAGCCTCAGAATTCTCGATGCGGCCACCGGCGGCGGCAATCGCCTCCTGCAGTACCTCACGGCGGGCACGGTACAGGTCCTTCTGAGCCTCCACGTGTGCCTCATCAGCCAGCGCCACCATCATGGCAGCCTGCACGGGGGCGGGCACAATCATGCCGGCGTGCTTACGGCTATTAATCAGGTTCGGCATCAGCTCGGGGGCACCGGCGATGAACGCGGCGCGGTAACCGGCGAGGTTCGACTGCTTCGACAGCGAGTACACCGCAAACAGGCCGGTGAAGTCGCCATCGCACACGCGCGGATCCAGGATAGACGGCACCGGCTGACCGCCGCGCACCTCATCCCAAGCACCCCAACCGAGCTCCGCATAGCATTCGTCAGATGCCACCACGGCACCGATTTCACGCGCCTGCGCCACAATCTCACGCAGCTGCTCCACGGTACGCACCACACCGTTCGGGTTCGCCGGGGAGTTCACCCAAATCAGCTTCACACGGCTGCGGGTGTCAGCGTCCAGCTCATCCAGGCTGTCAGCGGGCACGGACTCGGCGCGGGCGAAGCGGGCACCCATATCGTAGGTGGGGTACGCAACGCGCGGGTACACGACCACATCGCCCGGGCCCAGACCCAGCAGGAACGGCAGCCACGCCACGAGCTCCTTCGAGCCGACCGTGGGCATGATTGCGTCCGGGCTCAGACCGGTCACGCCGCGGCGGCGCGCAAACCACTCAGCAATAGCCTCACGCAGGGCGAGGGTGCCGTGGGTGGTCGGGTAGCCGGGAGCGTCAGAGGCAGCAGCCAGCGCCTCGCGAATGTTCTGCGGGGTCGGGTCGACCGGGGTGCCGATGGACAGGTCCACCGGACCGTCCGGGTGGGCGGCCGCGGTTGCGCGGTAGGGGGCGAGCGCCTCCCAGGGGTATTCGGGCAGGTTCAGGCCGTAAGTCATTGTGTCACCTGGTTGCTTGGGAATAGTTTTCGTCATTTTAGTCTAGCGTCCGGGCGCTGGCGTGCCTACAGCAAGAGCCTCCATTCCAGCGCCTAGACGGTGCGTGGGCACCGGGTGCTAGATGGAGGCTCTTGGCACCCGTTAGCGGGTGCGGTCAGTCTATGCGGTTGTCGTTATTACTCGCCGCAGGGATTACTCGCCACGAGGGGGCAGTGCCGCGATGAAGGGCACGTCCTTGCCGGTGGGGCCGAGCTTTGCTGCGCCACCGGGGGAACCCAGGTCGTCGAAGAAGTCTGCGTTGGCGCTGACGTATTCGCTCCACTCTTCGGGGACGTCGTCTTCGTAGTATATTGCTTCTACGGGGCAGACGGGCTCGCAGGCGCCGCAGTCCACGCACTCATCGGGGTGGATGTACAGGGTGCGTTCGCCTTCGTAGATGCAGTCGACGGGGCATTCTTCAACGCATGCGCGGTCTTTGACATCCACGCAGGGAAGCGCGATTACGTAGGTCATTGGTGTGCCTTTCTAGAAGCTGTTCGCCCCGTGCCCGCCGTTCTGCGGGTCGTCTGCTGCAGGGCAGAATCTACAGAGTAAACCGCCGAGTGGTTGGTACCCGGCGGGGAAGTCTGTGTATAGTCTATCGCGCGCTGACTGTTTAACAGTATTTTCGTGGTGTATCAGACAGTGGGTCATTGGGTTTGTGGGGGTATTTTTTAGGCTAGGCTGACCTGGTATTTATTTGCATTACGACTAGTCGGCTGGCTTTTAAAAATAGATTAAGCCAAAAATGAAATCTTCGTCACATGAATTTTTTGATGAAGTTGCCATTATTTCCACCTCCGCTAAATTCACCGAATAACGCATAAATTTTCTTCCCTATTGTCCTCTACCTGAGCCTCTATCCGGCGGGTGCAGAAGACAGCAGCGGTGCAGCGCCCAAAAACAGCAGGAGGGGCGTCCCTGCTAACCGGAACGCCCCTCCCCCACGTTATGACATAGTAATAGCCTTCAGGCTACTTCTTAGCGCGCGCACGCTGATGCGCCGCACGCGGCGAGAAATACTGCGCGTCCTTCACGCGAGCGCGCGTGTACACGAGCATGCCCAGCATCGCCGCAACCGGGGCACCAAACCACCACAGGGCACCGTAGAAGCCAATCGCCGAATGACCCGGGTTCACCAAAACAAACGGCGAATCGGGGCGACCGTATCCGAGCACGTACACGGTCACGAACACGGCAACAGCCACAACCGCCGCCGCGTAGCCGCGGCGCAGCGACAGGGCGCACCACAGGGCGGTAAAGAAAACCGTCAGGTACGCCACCAGCAAGCCGAGGGGCAGGGCGGTATCACCCGCATAAACGACCCAAGCGTGGTAAATCGACCCGGCAATGCCGGCAAAAATACCCAGAATCGAGCCGGTCAGAACGCCCGCCACCAGACCAGCCTCCTGCGGCTTCGGGTGCACGGTCGCGGTCGGGTCGCCGTCGAGCACGCGGAAGGTCTCCACGGCAGAAATCTTCTGCGGCACCTTGTTCGAGTACTCGAAAGTCTTCTCGTCCACCACCGTAATCTGGGTGCGGTGCGCCTCCATCGCCTTGCGCTTGGCGGTGCCGTCACCGTAGATTGCCGCCTGCACGCGCTGATCAGCCGCGTCGAACTCACCCTCAATACCCCAGGTGAGAATCGGGCGGTCCTCGTCATCTTCAAGAATCTGCAGAGCGCGGTGCACGATCTCGTACACGCGCACGTGGTCGGGGTGGCCGTAACCGCCGTCCGAATCGTAGGTGACAAGAACATCCGGGTTGAGGGCGCGGATAGCGGCAACCAGAGCCTGAGCCTGCGGTTCCAGAGGCTGCGCGGTCAACGAATCAGCCGCCGCCACCGGGTTGGCGACGGGCTTACCCTCCGGACCCCACGCCATGCCGGAGTCACGGTACAGCGGCAACGTGCCCTCCGCAACGGCGGGTTCCTGGCCCAGGAAGAACTGCTTCATCACGCCCAGTGCTTTGATAGCGCCGGCAAGCTCACCGGTGCGGTACTCGCCCAGCGCCTCACCGTTATCGCGGCAGCCGGGCTTACCGACCTCCAGGTGATGCAGCTCCTCGGGGATGACCTCACCCAGCTCACCGCGGGTAGCGGTCAGCAGATACACCTCAGCACCCTTCTGTGCGTAGTACGCCATGGTCGCGCCGGTTGAGGAAGTTTCGTCGTCCGGGTGTGCGTGCACAAACAGGATGCGTGCCTTCTTCGCATCGTAATTATTCGGAAGCAGGTCACGGCGGGAACCGGGAGTGATGCGCTCACCCTGCGTGGGGTAGCTAGGGGTCGCAGAATCAGGCTGAGTGTTCTCGGTTTCAGACACAGGCTTTCCCTCTCATACGCAGGGTTGGGTTTCTTGGACGGTCAAAGCGCGCCAGCAATTTGCATCGTTGATCAGCAGACGTTGAGTAACGGACGGGTGCCGCCACCGTGCAGGCGCATTATTTTATCTTACACACTCGCATGCACAGCGCGGGGTGTTCGGGCTTTTCGGAGGCGGTTTTTGGAGGCGGTTTTCAGTAGAAAGCAAAAGCGCCCGGCTCTCCTCCCCCTTCTCCCCCCGCTGCCCCGCTGTCCCGCTGTCCCGCTGTTATTTCCCGAACGGAACGGTTAAACAGAACCGCCGCCACCTTCCACATGAAAGGTAGCGGCGGCTCCTACGCAACGACAGCGCTCGGGCAACGACACCCGCTACAGCAGGTTAGTCGCTAACGCTAACAGTCATTCGCGCTGTATTAGTTCGCGCGGGCGCGGCGGCGGAACTCGCGGACACGCTCGTTGGAATCCAGGATGACCTTACGGATACGAATCGCCTCGGGGGTCACCTCAACGCACTCGTCCTCGCGAGCGAATTCCAGGCACTCTTCCAGGGTCAGCTTCTTCGGCGGGGTCAGGTTTTCGAAGTTGTCCGCGGTCGAAGAACGCATGTTGGTCAGCTTCTTTTCCTTGGTGATGTTAACTTCCATGTCGTCTGCACGGGAGTTCATACCAACGATCATGCCCTCGTACACCTCGGAGGTGGGCTCCACGAAGAAGGTGCCGCGCTCCTGCAGGTTAATCATTGCGTAGGGGGTCACCACGCCGGCACGGTCAGCAATCAGCGAACCGTTGGTGCGGTACTCAATGTCGCCAGCCCACGGCTCGTGCTCAATCGAGTAGGAGGAAGAAATACCGGCACCGCGGGTCTCAGTCAGGAACTGGGTACGGAAACCAATCAGACCACGTGCGGGAACAGCGAACTCCATACGGACCCAACCGGTACCGTGGTTCGCCATGTTCTCCATGCGACCCTTACGTGCAGCCATCAGCTGAGTAACAGCGCCCAGGTGCTCCTCGGGCACGTCAATGATCATGTGCTCCATGGGCTCGTAGACCTTGCCGTCGATGGTCTTGGTAACCACCTGGGGCTTACCCACGGTCAGCTCGAAGCCTTCGCGGCGCATCTGCTCCACGAGGATAGCCAGGGCGAGCTCGCCACGGCCCTGAACTTCCCACGCGTCCGGACGCTGGGTGGGCAGAACCTTGATGGACACGTTACCGATCAGCTCGCGGTCCAGGCGGTCCTTCACCTGACGTGCGGTGACCTTTGCGCCCTTGACGCGGCCAGCCAGCGGGGAGGTGTTAATACCGATGGTCATAGAGATCGCGGGATCGTCCACCTTAATCAGCGGCAGGGGCTTGGGGTTCTCAGCGTCGGTCAGGGTTTCACCAATGGTGATGTCCTCAATACCAGCCACTGCGACAATCTCGCCGGGACCAGCGGACTCTGCGGGAACGCGCTCGAGAGCCTTAGTCGCCAGCAGCTCGGAGATGCGGACGTTCTTGATTTCACCGTCGTGACGTGCCCACGCAACGGTCTGACCCTTCTTCAGGGTGCCGTTGAAGATACGGACCAGTGCCAGACGACCCAGGAACGGGGAGGAGTCCAGGTTGGTCACGTGTGCCTGCAGAACCTCGTTGGGATCATAGGTGGGGGCGGGCACGTGCTCGATGATGGTCTTGAACAGCGGCTCAAGGTCGTCGTTGTCGGGCAGCTGGCCGTCTGCGGGCTGGTTCAGGGATGCAGCGCCAGCCTTACCGGATGCGTACACCACCGGAACGTTCAGCACAGCGTCCAGGTCCAGGTCGGGAACCTCGTCCGCCAGGTCAGATGCCAGGCCAAGCAGCAGGTCCATGGACTCGCCAACAACCTCGTCGATACGGGAGTCGGGGCGGTCCACCTTGTTCACCACGAGGATCACGGGCAGCTTAGCAGCCAGTGCCTTACGCAGCACGAAGCGGGTCTGGGGCAGCGGACCTTCGGATGCGTCCACGAGCAGCACAACGCCGTCAACCATGGACAGGCCGCGCTCCACCTCGCCACCGAAGTCGGCGTGGCCGGGGGTGTCAATAACGTTAATGGTGATGGTCTCACCGTTGGCGGAAGGGCCGTTGTAGAACACGGTGGTGTTCTTCGCCAGAATGGTGATGCCCTTTTCCTTTTCGAGGTCGCCGGAGTCCATGACTCGGTCTTCAACATCTGCGTGGGCAGAGAAGGCGTGGGTCTGCTGCAGCATCGCGTCGACGATGGTGGTCTTGCCGTGGTCAACGTGTGCCACGATAGCCACATTGCGAAGGTCGGGGCGCGAAGCGGTGTTTTCAGACATGCGTTAAGTTTCTCGCTTAAATCTAGGGGATAGTCTTGCCAACGGGTGCGCTCTAGACAGCGCAGGGGGTCACAGGGCAGTACCCACAGATAGGTATCTGGTGGTCGTTGCCGGTTTGGGTGTTTGCCGATGGACCCGCTCTGCGATGAGAACGTTTCCGGGCACGCCAAAACGGACCCCCCTCCGTTGGGCTTAGCTACCAGTGTATCACTAGGGCTTTTCTGCGAGCCACTCATCAATCATGCGGCGAGCGACGGCGTTCGTGCCGGGCAGCTCCAGCTTGGCGGGGTCATCCTCGTCACTGTTGCCACGTTCCTCCGAAATAGCAATCGCCTCACGCAGCTCAGCGGCGGTGAACCAGCGTGCGGCACGAATCTCACCGTCGTGGTGGATGATGGTTTCGTTCTCATCCACGCGCACCCGGTAGCAAATCATGAGCGAACGCGGGAAAGGCCACACATCGCTCATACGGTACTCGGTGCTGAGGGCGTGCAGGCCGGTTTCTTCGTAGACTTCGCGGGCGATTGCCTCTTCGAGGTTTTCGCCGGGGTCAACGAATCCGGCGATGAGCGCAAAACGGTTGGGGTGCCACTGGCGGTTGTTTGCCAGCAGTACGCGCTCGCCGTCACGGCTGGTCACCAGCGCCATGACGGCGGGTTCGATACGGGGGAACACCATTTCGCCCGAGGCGGTGCGGCGGATTCCCTTGGAGCCGAGGGGCGCCTCTTCGCCGCTGTAGGCGGAGTAGCTCATGTCGATGAGGTAGTCGCGGCGTGCAAGGGCGGTTGCGTAGTGGGCGCGGCCTTCCGGGTCCTCGTGGACCGGGTAGTACCAGAAGCCACTGCTGGAGGCGCGCACCCGAGGATTATTCAGGTCAGCGGCGATCTGCGCGAGGGTTTCATCCTCACAGTAGAGCACGTGCACCTCCGCACCACTATTCTTCTGGGCGTCAGCACCGTAGGCGGCGGGGCGAATCACGCTACGCGCCAGGATAGCTTCCTCAGGCAGCGGCTCGGCAGCATCGTTACCGGTCAGGTAGTGCACGGTTCCGTCAGCGTTGAGAAGGGTTTCCCCTTCGCGAGAAAGGAGCAGGTGGCGCGGTGCATGAGTATCAGCGGGAGTGTGTTCAGATGAAGAAGTCATAGGTTTTACTCTACTCCGCTCACCTCCATTCCGTTCAAACAGCCCGCGCGCGTGGCAACCGTTTGCCTGGCAAAACCAAAAGCCGACTCCCCTCCCAACTAAACTACCCTCGTTACCCAACAGTCCACGAGGTGTAGAAAAGCCGACAAAGCACAGCAAAGCCCCCTCCCGCACGCAACGGAAGGGGGCACTGCACTCTTCACAATCTTATCAGGTGCGTTACTTTGCGGTGGTTCCCTTCGGGTCCCAACCAGCGGCAAGGGCACGCTCGTAGATAATATCGGTCAGGGTTGCCTCATAGACATTCGTCAGGTGGTTCGAGTCAGCGTACATGTAGACGTTGCCCTGAATCACGGAGCACTTGCCGTCGGGGCAGTACACATCCTTCAGATCGATCTGGTAGGCGCCACGATCAGCGTACTTGGCGAAAATCGGGGCGGCAGGATCATCACCGTACTTTGCTTCCACCGGTTCAGAGCAGTCATCGATATTCTTCGCTTTCATAGCACACATGTACATGTCAGAGGCGAAACGCGGGTTATCGCGAATACCAATAACCTGAATACCTGCGTCGGTTAGCTTGCGCAAAGTCTCGTCTAGACCGGGGTCTACGGTTTCGCCCTCAGCGGTTGCTGCTGTGGTGGTCGAAATAATAAATACAGTAGAGGGCTTGGCCGCCAGAATTTCAGCGGTCGCATTCTCACTGAACGGGATGCAACGCTTCATGAACCCATTCACCGTATTCGCAGGCTGGGTGAAAGGATAGGGGCAGCCGGTTAGCAACAGATTGAGCTGGTTGGCACCCACCTGCTTAGAAATGCCTTTCAGAGCTTCTGTCTTCTGCAAGGCATGAGAGCTACCCACCACGGCAAAGAGAGGCGCATCATCGGAAGCGTTCTTCGTGTAGCCGCAGCTAATATCCAATTGTTCATTAGTCAGAACATAAGAGCCCTTACAGCCGGTATCCCAGGGGACGAATAGACTAGTAATAGTCGCATTCTTCGGTATAGGATCAGCCTCAACGAGTTCCTTATCGGGTGAGAGCGCACGCGCACCGGGGTAGGTGTCGACATCATTCTGGACGCTAGCCATCGCATTGCTGATGACCTGCGCGTCACGCTGCTCAGCCAGTGCGCGGGTACCGAGCACGGTCGGTGCGATCAGGGCAAGAATTGCTGCGACGAACGCAATATTGCCAGCCCACGCTGCGTAGGAGGTCACGGGGCGCTTGAACTTCAGCTTGGAGGCGAGTGCCGGTAGGAAGTTATCGGATGCCGAGCGCAGGGGCTTCTCCACGAAGCGGTTCAGAACCCACGCCAGGCCAATCGATGCAGCAATCAGTACGGTGCCTTCGAGGAAGGAGACGCGCGGCTTACCCACGGCGGCGCTGTACAGCACGAGCATGGGCCAGTGCACCAGGTACAGGGCGTAGGAAATGTTGCCCAGGTTCAGCAGCGGCTTGGACACCAGCAGGCGGTCAATTGCGAACTTGTGGTCGGTGCGGCCGGCAATAATGACCAGCGCGCCGGAGAGAATCGGCCACAGCGCCAGGAAGCCGGGGAATGCCTTCTCCACGGGCAGCACGGCACCGCAGGTAATCAGACCGATGATACCGATCCAGCCCATGGCCACGCGGGTGCCCATGTGCGCGGGCTTCCACTTGAGGGTCATGATGGCGAGCAGGGTACCGACCGCGAACTCCCAGAGGCGGGTGCGGGTGTCAAAGTAGGCGTATGCCGCGAAGTTCTTGGTCTCCCAGACGGAGAACGCGAAGGATGCGCAGAAGACTAGGCCGAAGACCAGCACGGCAGCGGGTACCGGCTTGATACGAGTCTTCTTCACCAGCAGAGCGGCGATTGCGAAGAGCACCGGCCACAGCAGGAAAATCTGACCCTGAATGGACAGGGACCAGAAGTGCAGGAAGGGCGACTTGCCGCCGGTGTTAGAGGCAAAGTAATTCACCGAGTTATTCGCCAGGTTCCAGTTCTGCCAGTAGAACAGGGACGCCTGCGCGTCCACGGCACGTGCGCTCCAGATGGTCGGCGAGAGCACCAGGAAGCTACCGGCGAGGGTCAGCAGAATCACGACCGACGCTGCGGGCAGCAGACGGGTGAACACGTGGGTCCAGTAGTTCAGGAGCTTGAGGGGCTTACCCTCATTGATTTTCCGCATGAAGGAAAGCGAAAGCAGGAATGCGGAAATGAAGAGAAAGACATCCACTCCGCCGGACACCTTACCCACCCACACATGGTAGATCACGACAAGCAGTACTGCGAACGCACGAAGACCCTGGATTTCAGGGCGGAAGCCGCGACTTTCCAGGAAAGATTCGTAGGGAGGATTCTGGTCGGTTTTGGACACACGAATCCCCTTGAAAAGATTAAATGCCATGTTTGGTTGTCCTGAGTGTTAAAGGCTTAGCCTCTACCCCAAAAGTCGTACCGGGTAGAACGCTGTATATGAGCATCTAGTGGATATTTCTTGGGGTGTTTCATGACCCCAGATACTTTGAGCCCTGGTCTAAGATTCTTTGAACTATATAGTCTAATGTTCTTTAAAGTGAAACTTCAAAGATTGTGGGCTTTCTCCCAGTCCCTCTGCGGCTCATTCCCTCTGCCGGTGGATACACACCCGACAAGGCATGTCACCATCTTCGATTTCTTCGAATTGCTCACTTCTTTTCTGTGCCGCTCACAGCAGTGCCAGGTTTCGATTTTTTCGCCGTATCGTTCCATATCACCTTCGAAAGAGGTGACAGAGACCCCCGAAAATAAGAGAATGGAAGTATGACTACTTCTATTGACCCCACGACTACTTCTGCATGGTCGGCTCTGTCCGCTCATCACAAGTCCCTCACTCCGAACCTGCGCGAGTGGTTTGCCGCCGACCCCGCCCGTGCCGAGAAGTTCAGCTTCACCGCCGACGAGCTGCACGTTGACCTTTCCAAGAACCTGATTACCTCCGAGACCGTTGAGCTGCTGCTCAAGCTCGCCGAAGAGGTCAAGCTGGAGCAGGCTCGCGAGGCTATGTTCTCCGGTGAGCACATTAACGTCACCGAGAACCGCGCCGTGCTGCACACCGCCCTGCGCCGCCCCGAGGGTTACACCCCCGCCCTGACCGTCGACGACCAGGACGTAGACGCAGACGTGCACGCCGTACTGAAGAAGATTTACGCCTTCGCCGATCGCGTGCGCAACGGCGAGTGGACCGGCATCACCGGCAAGCGCATCGAGACCGTCGTGAACATCGGTATCGGTGGTTCCGACCTGGGCCCGGTCATGGTGTACGAGGCTCTCAAGCCCTACGCCGATGCAGGCATCACCGCCCGCTTCATCTCCAACATTGACCCGACCGACGTGGCCGAGAAGGTCTCCGACCTGGACCCCGAGACCACCCTGTTCATCGTCGCATCCAAGACCTTCGGTACCCTGGAGACCCTGACCAACGCCCGCGTGGCCCGCGAGTGGCTCATCTCCTCCCTGCGCGAGGCTGGCGCTCTGGACGGTAAGGAAGCATCCGAGGCCGTGGCAAAGCACTTCGTGGCTGTCTCCACCGCACTGGATAAGGTCGCAGCATTCGGCATTGACCCCGAGAACGCTTTCGGCTTCTGGGACTGGGTTGGCGGCCGCTACTCCGTAGACTCCGCGATTGGTACCTCCCTGGCTATCGTTTTCGGTCCGAAGGTTTTCGCTGACTTCCTTGCCGGCTTCCACGCAATGGATGAGCACTTCCGCACCGCTCCCCTGGCTCAGAACGTACCCGTTCTGATGGGTCTGCTGAACATCTGGAACGTGAACTTCCTCGGCGCAGAAACCCACGCAGTTCTGCCCTACGACCAGTACCTGCACCGCTTCCCCGCATACCTGCAGCAGCTGACCATGGAGTCCAACGGCAAGTCCGTTCGCGCAGACGGCTCCTTCGTCAACTACGCAACCGGTGAAGTCTTCTGGGGCGAGCCCGGCACCAACGGCCAGCACGCTTTCTACCAGCTGATCCACCAGGGCACCCGCCTGATTCCCGCGGACTTCCTGGCATTCGCTAACCCGGTCCACCCGACCAAGGACGGCGAGCAGGACGTTCACGAGCTGTTCCTGGCTAACTTCTTCGCGCAGTCTCAGGCTCTGGCGTTCGGCAAGACCGAGGAAGAGGTTCGTGCAGAGGGCACCGCAGAGCACGTGGTCAACGCACGTATCTTCAGCGGTAACCGCCCCTCCACCTCCATCATGGCGCCGCGCCTGACCCCGCGCGTTCTGGGCTCCCTGATTGCCCTGTACGAGCACATCACTTTCGTTCAGGGTGTTGTTTGGGGCATTGACTCCTTCGACCAGTGGGGCGTTGAGCTCGGTAAGAAGCTGGCGCTGGATCTGGTTCCCGCTATTGAGGGTGACCGTGAGGTTCTGGCTCGTCAGGATTCTTCGACCGCTTCGCTGATTGACTACTACCTGAAGAACCGCACCAAGTAGTAGCTCAGACCTACACCCGAGGGCTTTATAGCCTGCAGGTGTAGGATGCACAAACCGCCGGATAGGCTCCCGTATTGGGAGGCTATCCGGCGGTTTTGCTATATGGGTTCTAGCTAATACCCCGTGCTGTTAGTCCAGCGCGGGCAGGGTGTCGGAGGCGACCTCCGCAATAATGCGCACCACGGTGGATTCGGGCAGCTGCGGGATGCCCTGCTCGTCGCGTACCACGCCACCGGCGTCACGGTGGGCGGTCAGTTCTACACCTTCGGTCGCCTCGTCACCGTCGGCTCGGGTTGCGGGCACGTGCACGAACCCGGCGGGGATGCTCAGCCCCAGCTCACGGCTGATGCGCTGGCCCTCATAGAACACGTGGTTGCACACGTAGGTTCCGGCGGTGTACGAAATCTCGACCGGCTCCCCCGCCGCACGCAGACGCTCAAAGCTGGCGCGCACCGGCAGGGAGGAGAAGTACGCCTCCTGACCGCCCGGAGCAATCGGCTCATCGCAGCGCTGGTCGCCGTCGTTATCTTCAATACCGGCGGAGTCCAGGTTGATAGCGACCTGCTCGAGGCTGACCACGTCGCGGCCAACCGCCACACCCAGGCTGATGAGCGCGTCGGGCTGCACATCCTGCAGGGCGGCGCGCAGGGCGGTGCTGGAACCGTCGTAGCTAACGGGCAGCTCGCGGGTGATGACATTCAAATCCGGGCGCATCCGGGTCAGCAGACGCTGAGCACCTTCGGCGAGCGCTACGGTAGGGTTCACCGGCACGCCGGGGAACGGGCCGAAGTAGGTCAGCAGCAGGGTGCGTGCCTGATTGGGGGTGGTTGCCATAGTCGTTCTCGTTTTCTGCGTTGGTTTTATTCGGCAGTGTTCTTTTCGGCGGCGTTCTTTTCGGCGGCGCGGCGCTCCAGGTCCTTGGCAAGCGCCTCCAGCAACTCTTCGGGGGTGGTGGCGATGATGAGCTCGTCCAGGTAGCGTTCGTTGAGCAGGCCGGTGGACGCCATGTAGTGCATGGCGTCGATGAGCTTGTCCCAGTAGCCGTTGACGTTCAGTAGGGCGACCGGCTTGGAGTGAATATCGAGGAACTGCCAGCTGAAAACTTCAAAGAACTCTTCGAGGGTGCCGGGGCCGCCGGGCATGGCGACGAACGCGTCAGCCTTCTCAATCATGGCGATTTTGCGCTGGTGCATGGTGTCCACAATGTCGAGGGTGGTCTGGCCGGGGTAGACGCCCTCCAGGCCTACCAGCTTGTGGGTGACCACGCCGTAGACCACGCCGCCGGCATCCAGGGTTGCGCCCGCGACGGTGCCCATGAGGCCGGTGCGGCCGCCTCCGTACACCACGCCAATATTGTTCCGAGCGCAGAGGGTGCCGAGCTCGCGGGCGCGCTCAGTGAAGAGCGGGTCGTTGCCGGAGCGTGCGCCGCAGTAGACGGCGAGGTTGTAGTCAGTCTTCTTCATGGTTCTCCTTGGGGTGTATGGGTTTTCGGGGTGGAGCGCCTCTATGCGTTCTACCCGCGATAGATGTTGCTGTGTTGAGGGTACCGGATGCACCTGTGTACCTCATGTGTGCCGCCCGCCGGTTCAGGAGTGGCGTCAGGGGCGGTGGTTACGGTAGCGGGGTTCGTGCCAGCAGCGGGAAGATCTGCTCGGTATTCAGCGGTGCCTGCGATGCAGAATCGGAGGGGTTGCTCATGGCGGGGTTGACCCAGCGCAGCTCAGCGATTTCGGCATGCGGTACCAGCGTAGCCAATAGCTCGTGTTGTTCGTCGGTGGGTGCGTATTCGTAGGTTTCGGCGCGTACCGTAAAGCCGGACTCGTTGAGCGCGGCGGCCTCCAGGGTGCCGAGGTAGTGCATCCGGACGGGGTCGGGGGTCAGGCCGATTTCTTCGCTCACCTCGCGGCAGGCGGTCTGTAGCGGGGTCTCCCCCGGTTCGGGTTTGCCGCCGGGCATCATGAACCCGTCACTGCCCTGTTTGCGCACGGTGAGTACGAGCCCATCCCGGTTGCGGATTGCCACGGCGCACACGTTCACGACGCGGTGCGCGCTATCAATGGCGCTGTGCTCAGTAACGTTGCGCTCGGCGGGCTCAGCTGTCTGGGTGGTGTGGGTTGCTTCTACTCGGTTCTGCGGGTTCTTCTGCGTGGGCATCTTTCTACCCTAGCATTTCCGTATCCTCCAGCCGGCGCTGTGCGTGTATGTCTTATTCATCCGCCCTATTGTGCGCCCTGTAGGCGTTGGTTTTACGTAATATTTCGGCGAGTTATCTTATGTCCGGTTCATGCGTTTAGGTGCGTGTTACGGTGTAATTAACCGCGATGTCGCGGTACCGTATACGCACTCGACTTGGCGCGATACAGGAAGAGTGCGGATCACTCAATCACCCATGTAGAAGGAACTTCATGATGGCTAACTCTTCTCGTTCCCGCCGCTACGGTAGCGCCGGCGCTTCTGTTCTTCTTGCCGCTTCCTTGAGCTTGTGCGCTCTGCCTTCTGTTGCGGCAGCGAATACCCCGAATCCGGATAACCCACCGGTTATTACGGTCTACAACTACAAGGTTGAGACCAATACTCGTGAGTTGAAGACTGCCCTGCGTCTGAACAAGATTACGTTCAAGGCGTCGAAACTGCCCGCGAAAACTACCGCTTTCGCCCCGGCATTGCACGAGGCAAACCATAGGGGTTTCCCGTTTCTGAACCCGATTCAGACGGTGCGCGTTGAGGGCCCGTTCAAGGACGGCACGGCGACTGCGACCCATTACGTTCCCGGTAGCCTGATTGACCCGGCGAAGAACTACAGCTTCGTCGCTAATATCATCGTTGATGGTTACGGTGGCGGTCAGGTTCTGCGCATGGACGTTGTGAAGGATAGCGCCGCACCGGTTCTGTACGTGGATTCGCCGCGTCTGAACACCAAGGGTGAGACTGTGTTGAAGGTGCGCGGTACCGGCTACACGGGTGAGGCGACCCCGCACGGTGTGCGCGTGGTGGTGTCTGATACGAATGTGTGGGTTCCCGGTCGTTTTCCTCAGACGGGTATGCGCTTCGTGGCTGAGGTGACCGTACCTGCTTCGCAGATTCACAACGGTGCTTTTGAGACGGAGGTGAAGGTCCCGGCGGATGTTGCGGCGACGCTGAATACCTCTCACAAGTACATTGCGGGCACTATGGCGGCTGGCGTTCAGGGTGCTGAGTACGGCTCGTTTGATGCTCAGAAGCCTCTTGAGCTTTTCGCGCAGGAGCCCGTGGTTTCTGCGGTTCCGACCTATGCTCCGACGGTGGCTCCTCTGCCGGAAGCAACCGTGGGCGTGAACCCCACCGACGCACCCACCGTAGCGCCCTTGCCGGAAGCAACCGTGGGTGTAAACCCGACCGACGCACCGACCGTGGCACCCCTGCCTGAGGCAACCGTGGGTGTAAACCCGACCGACGCACCCACCGTAGCGCCCTTGCCGGAAGCAACCGTGGGTGTAAACCCGACCGACGCACCGACCGTGGCACCCCTGCCCGAGGCAACCGTAGGCGTGAACCCCACTGACGCACCGACCGTGGCACCCCTGCCCGAAGCGACCGTAGGCGTGAACCCCACTGATGCGCCCACCGTGGCACCGTTGCCCGAGGCAACCGTGGGTGTGAACCCCACCGACGCGCCGACCGTGGCGCCCCTGCCTGAGGCAACCGTAGGCGTGAATCCCACTGATGCCCCGACGGTTCCCGCTCTGCCGGAAGCAACCGTGGGCGTGAACCCCACCGATGCACCCACCGTTCCTGCGCTGCCGGAAGCAACGGTCGCTCCGGAGCCGGTTGCCGATAAGACCCCCAACGCTGACAAGTTGGAGGACGCAACCGTGGCGCATCCCAAGAGCAAGCCAGCCCAGAGCAAGCCCACTCAGGAAGCTCCGGTGACCGCCGCCCGCTCGGCACAGGACTCCCTAGCAAAGGACAGCCTCGCTAAGGAGAGCAGCCCCAAGAAGGCTACCCTGGCGAACACCGGCGCATCAGGCGTTGGCGTGATCGTTGTTCTTGGTGTTGCCGCTATCTGTGCGGGTCTGGGTCTGAGCGTTCTGCGCTCGCGTCGCCGCTCCTAAGAGCTGCGGGGCGCATAGTCTAGCCCGCCCGTCCGGAATAAACCGCGGATAGCGAAGAGCCGCCGGCTCCCCTCAATCAGGAGAACCGGCGGCTCTTCACATATCAGCTATTTCAGCCAATAGTTCTGCTTATTCGCGTTACTTCGAAGCCTTAACCTCGATGCCGCTCACGTCAATCTGCTCCAGCGGGATGATGCGGTCGCGAGTGACCACGCGGTGCACCAGCCAGACCGCGATAATCACGGGCAGACCAATGTAGGAGCTGAGCACACCAGCCCAGTCACCGCTCAGGAACGCCTCGTAGTTCTGGCCACCAATAACAACCAGGCACATGAGGAAGGCGATAATCGGGCCTGCAGGGAAGAACGGCGCCACGTAGGGCAGGTCCTTCAGGCTGTTACCCTGCTTCAGGTATGCGCGGCGGAAACGGTAGTGCGCCACGGCGATACCCACCCAGGTGATGAAGCCAGCCAGACCGGACACGTTCACCAGCCACAGGTACGCACCATCGGGGGAGAGCAGTGCGGCGATGAAGCCGACCGCGCCGATTGCTGCGGTTGCCAGCAGTGCGTTCATGGGCACACCACCGGAGTTGATGCGGGTGAACATCTTCGGCGCCTTACCCTCCTGCGCGAGCGCGAAGAGCATACGAGCCGAAACGTACAGGCCCGAGTTACCCGCAGAAAGCACTGCGGAGAGGATCACGGCGTTCATGATGGCTGCCGCGAAGGCGATGCCCGCACGCTCGAAGATGAGGGTGAACGGGGAGATGTTGATGTTACCGTCCGCTGCGGTGAGCAGGTTCGGGTCGGAGTAAGGAATCAGGAAGCCGATGACGACCATCGCACCAATGTAGAAGAGCATGATGCGCCAGAACACGCTGGTCAGCGCGCGGGGCACGTCGCGGCGGGGGTTCTCAGATTCACCAGCTGCCACACCGATCATTTCGGTGCCCTGGAAGGAGAAGCCTGCAACCATGAAGATGGCAAGTACGGCGGGTGCGCCGCCGACGAAGGGTGCCTCACCGACGGTCCAGTTGGAGACGCCCGGGGAGCTACCACCCAGGATGCCGAAGATCATGGCGATACCTGCGATGAGGAAGACGACCACCGTGACGACCTTGATGGTGGCGAGCCAGAATTCGCTTTCACCGTAGGAGCGTGCCGAGAGGGCGTTGATGCCAGTCAGCAGCACGAGGAATCCTGCCGCCCACACCCAGGATGGGATGTCCGGGAACCAGTACCTCATCACCTCGCCGACGGCGACGAGTTCGGCGGCGACGGTAATCGCCCAGTTGAACCAGTAGTTCCAGCCCATGGCGAAGCCGAAGGACGGGGACACGTAGCGTGCCGCGTAGGTCTGGAATGCGCCGGGGACGGGCAGGTGTGCAGCCATCTCGCCGAGGGACTGCATGAGGAACAGCACCATGACGCCGATGAGGGCGTAGGCGAGGATTGCGCCGCCGGGGCCTGCAGTGGAGATGGTCTTACCGGAGGCGACGAAGAGGCCGGTGCCGATTGCGCCGCCGATTGCGATCATCTGCATGTGGCGGGCGGAGAGGCCTCGCTTCAGTTCACCCTCTGCGGGGGTGGCTTCCGATGCAGCGCCGGAAGTCTCTGTAGGCTGTGCCATGTCAGGTCTTCTTTCTGAGGCTATTGCTTCGTGCGTTTGTGAGCGGTCTAGTCTGTGGTGTCCAGTCTAGTCCTGCTGCGGGTGGTGCCGCCGAAGGTTTGTGCCTGGGTCAAGAAATTCTTCAATCTTAAGGATTTCTTACGTACCGTAAGTTTTCCTAATCTGAGGGTCAATCCTACCCGCTTTCCGGGCTCTTTTCCACCCCAAACCCACAAAAACACAGAAAAACCCTCCCGCACCGCTCATGTATAAGCGGTCCGGGAGGGTTCCCTATCAGGCTAATTCACCCGATCTATTCAGCTCACCCGGCTTTAGTCAGCCAGGTTGTGGAACGAAACGTTCGTGGGGTGCTCCACGGTACGAGAAACGGTGCAGTCCTTCTGCTCGCTGAGCTGAATCAGACGGTCCACCATCTTCTGCGCCTTGGCGCCCTGCTCATCGGCGGGGAATCGCACATCAAAGTCCACCTCAACGTCGTCGAGGCGCACCGCGCCGTCTTCGGTCTGCTTCAGCGCCGAGGCGAGAACCTCGAACACCTCGGGGGTGGAGCGGCGGGAGGTGCCCGCGTCCACATCCACGGAGGAGCAGCCGGCAATCGCGGCGAGCAGCAGCTCGACGGGGGTCAGCAGGCCCTCGCCCACACCGAAGTCGAGGGTTGCGCCATTGGCACCGTAGGCACGGTAGCGCAGGCGGTCGATGCGCTCGATCTTGGCCTGGCGGTAGTTGTCGAGTTCGCGGCGTTCCTGCTGGCGCGAGTACACCTTCTTCTGCTCTTCTGCAGTCTGCACGGTGTTGTTCTGCTCGGCGTTGTTCAGCTCAGTGTTGTTCTGCTCAGCCATTGAGGTTCCTTTCGGATTGTCTGCACGGTCACTAGGTTATTCAGCGCCGCGTTGTTTAGCGTCATTCACTATAAGCGTGTTTCTCATTATTTTATTCCCGGACTCTTTTTCTCGTCGGTTAACCGGGCGCTCCTATACACTGGAAAACCGCGGCGGAGCTTCGAAGTCCCTCACGCACACAGTAGATTTTTTGAAGAGCACAACATACATAAGGAACTCTTTTATGGCACAGACCCCCGGCGCTGGGCGTCCCCACACTGGGCGTACGAGCACGCAGAATGATTTCCGCTTGGCTGTTGCGGATTCTTCCGTGGTGATGCTCGGTATTGCTGTGCTGGGTTTGGGTCTGGGTATTATTCTCAACGCGCACGGCCTGCCAATCTGGACTGCGCCGCTGCTATCTGCCCTAGTTTTTGCCGGTTCGGTGGAGTTTTTGATGGTGGGCATGGTCAGCGGCGGCACACCCCTTGCGTCGATTGCGTTGACGGTGTTCCTGGTGAATGCGCGCCACCTGGTGTACGGTCTTTCCTACCCGTTGCACAATGTGAAGGGTTTCTGGGCTAAGGCTCTGGTGATTCACACTCTTTGCGATGAGGCGTTTGCTCTCAACTCCGGTCCCGACCGTAATGAGCGTTCGGGGGCGCGCATTCTGTGGGTGAACGTGCTGATTTACGTGTCGTGGGTTCTGAGCGTAATCCTCGGGTATGTACTGGGCGCGAGCTTCCTCAGTAATCTGAAGGGCGTGGACTTCGTGATGGTGGCCATCTTCACGGTTCTTGCGATGGACGGCTACCGCGCCAACCCGGATCGTGTGACGGCACTCTTTGTGGCGGCTTCGGCGGCGGTTGCGCTGATTTTTGCGCCGTCCTCGTTCCTGGTGGTGGCGTTGGGTTCGTATGTGGTGCTACTGCTGGCGCGTTTCCCGGTGGCGAGGCGCCGCGGTACTCTGCCGCATCGTGCTGTGCATGAGGTAGCGGCTGAGGCTGAAAGCGCCGCTACCGCTGATGCGCCCGCTTCCACACAGCGATAAGAACGTTACATACGTGTTCGAAACCGGTTAGGATAGATGAGTGGAGCTTCGCTCTCCCCTCTTTCTATTTTTAGGATTACTAAGATGCCTCCCGCGCGAACCTGCGCGGAGGCTCCCAGAGGTGAAGGTACACCATGACTCAGATGAAAGACACCGCTAAGGAAACTAGCGACGCAGAACGCTGTGCCGCCCCGGAGTAACACCGCACCGGGAGCGGCATCACCCGAGGTCACGCACGAGAACTACTGACGCGCAACTACCCGCGCTGAACTATCCACGCAGAACTATCCGCACAGAAAACTCGTGCAGGAGGAACGGCCCTCCGCCTCTTCGTTTCGCGGCTTTCATCAACTCACGTACCTACCGCACTACTTAGCGCCCCGCCCTTTCTTCGGTTGGGCTCTCCCTACCCTTTTTCGCGGATGCTTTCACGGCTTCACCCGCGCGCCTCTTTCGGGGCTCTTCCGCTCTTTTCGGGGCACTCTTTCGGGTTCTTTCGCTGAGTATGTGCAGAAAGAGAAAATCTTCATGAACAGTGAAGTGACCACCGGCTATATTCTTGCCGCGATTCTTGTGGCTGCAGGTATTACGTTCCTGCTTCGTTTGCTTCCCTTCGGTTTGAAGAAGGCTCTGGCTGGCTCCGAACTTTTGGATGCGCTCAGCCACTGGATTCCGCTCGGCGCGGTTGCGCTACTTGCCATCTATGCGGTGGCGAAGATTAATTACTCCTCGTTCGCTACGGCGGTACCGTACCTGGCGGGTCTGGTGGTGACCGTGGGTGTGCACCTGTGGCGTAAGAATATGGTGCTGAGCATGGTTGCGGGTACCGTCACCTGTGTTGTTCTGGCTAACTGGGTTTTCTAGGAGGGTCACGATGAGCATCTCTAAGAATTCTGTTTCTTCCCCCGCTGTTTCTTCTCAGCCCGAGCCTCAGCAGGCGAGTCCCGAGCAGGTGGAGCAGGTCATTGCTTCTGCGCTTCCGCTAACCGGCATGATTCCCGTGGTGGAGGCGCCAACCTCCCCCGATGCACAGGAGCCTCAGCAGCCGCGCGAGAGCGGCTTCGCCGAGGCGATGCGCGTTGCCGGTGTCATCATGCTGGGCCTGTTCTTTGTCGGCATTGGTCTGGGCGTGCTGGTGCACAGTTACGGTCTGCCGTTCTGGGTGGC
>ERZ1674046.12-NODE-12-length-65645-cov-18.552767_pt1 | contig 65645 bp, 47 predicted proteins | sample MGYA00581130_ERZ1674046 | MGnify/ENA primary metagenome ERZ1674046 (study PRJEB41354, sample SAMEA4873345) | human saliva metagenome | biome: human-associated habitat [ENVO:00009003]; feature: mouth environment [ENVO:08000002]; material: saliva material...
GTGCCGGTCTTGCCGTTGGAGGCAAAGCGGATGCCGGTCTCCGCGCTGGAGAACTGGCCGCCAGCAGTGTTGACCTTCTCCTTGTTGACCCAGCGGCTGGGGCGGAAGTTCGGGGTCTGCTCGATTTCCTGGAAGTTGTAGTCGCGGGCGTAACGGTAGTTCGGGGAAACCTTGTGCGACTGGTGAACGCTCTGCGCGACTGCGGTCTCGCCGGAGTAGACGGTGGCATGGTGCTCGGCGGGCTGGTAGAACACGCCAGAGCCGGTGCCGGTCTTGCCGTAGGAATCCGAGGGGTACTTGAACTTCACGGCGTCCGAAGACTGGTTCACTGCCGCATTCTGGGTCTCGGCATCGCTGATGCGTGCCGCCTTGGGGGTGCGCACGGCGGAACGGCGCACGGTCACGGGGCGTGCAATCTTGTGTGCGTCAGCGTTCGAGTCGGTTGCTTGGTTGTTGCTCTGCGGCAGAACCTGGGTGCCCTCGCGGCGTGCAGTGTTCTCAGCGGACTCGGTGTAGTTCACGGGCATCCACTGCACCTGCTGCCAGGGGAACTGGTTGCCGGTGAAGCCGCTGGGAACGAAGCTTGCGAACATTGCCGCCAGCTGCGGGTCTTCCTTGTACACGTTCTTACCCTGGCGGGCGTAGGGCGCGTAGGAGCTTGCCGCCTCCAGGTTGAATGCGTTGGTGAAGAGGTTACGGTCAGCGATGATGAAGCCGTATTCCTTCATGGCGGTCAGGATCATGCGGGTGAGCTGGTCGTCGGCGTGGCCGGTGTTTGCCAGGTGCTCTTCCACGTCAAAGCTTGCGGGCAGGAAGCCGCGCTGGCCCGCACGGGGTGCGTTCGGGTACTTGTTCACGTCGATCTTGCCGTCGGTGCCCTTCGCGGGGAAGGAGGAAGTCAGCGCCGCGTAGTCAGCCGCGGTGATGGACACCATGTGGTTGATCTTGCCTGCCTTGAGCTCATCCACACCGATCTGGGTGAGCTCATTTGCCAGGCCCACCACGGAGGAGGTGCCGTTCTTGAGGGTCAGCCAGTAGTTGTCTTCGCCCACGCCGCCGAAGTTCGGCTTAGCGAGCATGTAACCGCCGGAAGACACGTGGTAGGTTGCCGGGTAGTCAACCGCAACGGGAATATCCACGGTGCCGCGGGTGCCTGCGGGAATCTTGTAGGTGATAACGCCGGTGTTCGCGTCGATGGACGCGCCGGGTACGTTCTTTGCCAGGCGGAACTTCGCGCCGCGAGCAATCGGGTAGGAGGTGCGGGCATTGCCGGACTTCGCGTCGATGCTCACGGGTGCGTTGATGGTGAGGGTCTGACCTGCGTTGCCGCGGCCGACGTTGTCGTACTGAATCTTTGCGCTCTTGGGGGTGGATACGTTGCCGCCACCTACCTGCACGCGTGCGGTGCTGGTGTAGGTCTGTGCGTCTGCATCCTTGACGAACTTGAAGTAGGAGCGCCAGATGCCGGTTGCCTCGTCGTAGAGGGCGACGGACTGGTCGCCGGAGAGGCCGTGGTCCTCGGCAAGCCACTTCGGAATCGGGACGCCGCCGGTGAGGATGCGCTTGTTCTCCGCGTTGGCGTTCACGCGGTTGTCACGGGAGACGACCTCGACGTACTCCTGGTGCGGGTTCGCGGAGTTCACGGCGAGGGTCGGGATGTTTTCGTGGCCGCCGACGGTCTGGGCGCGGTCCTTCTTCACGGTGCCCGCGTTGATGGCGGTGGTGATGGGGTGGTTGCCCGCATCGGCACTGTATTCGAGGAAGGTGCGGCTGATTTCACTGCTGTTGGCTGCGACGGCTTCGGTGCCGGTGAGCTTCTGCGCTGCAAAGGAGTCGCTGGCGAGCTTGCCGCTCAGGGGCGAGGTGTTCTCGGTGGTGATCAGCTGCGCCTTGGTGAGGGAGGAGTTGACCGGTGCGAGGGTGTTGATGGTCTTCGCCTGCTGGTCGGGGGTCCAGTGGCAGGTCGGGCCGGGTGCGACGCTGGTGAGGTTCGCGAGGGTCGGCACGGTGCGGTAGCCTGCGTCGACGCAGGTGATACCGGATACGTTGCGGGTGGAGGCGGTTGCACCGAAGGTCGCGGGGAGGTTCGCGCCGGTGATGACGGTTGCCAGTGCTGCGGAGGCAGCGATGGTGGCACGGCGGCGGTTTGCCGGGCGCTGTGCCGGGTTTTTGGATGCAGTTGCGGTCATGTTTTTCTTTCGTTCGTGTCGGCTTATTTGAGTGAGTGCGTTTGTATGAACAAACACGGACGTGAGTGAAATATGCATCTGAGGGTGTGCCCGGGTGGGTCCCGATCTTCTGGCAGGAGTTCTCAGGAAACTCTCAGATAATCCCCATACCCTACATAGTCTTTTGGGTGAACGCAAAACGAGTTTGTGATTTTGGGCACCGATTTTTTGATAAAGGTTCAGGTTTAGAGTCACATCTCCTTGCACCTTCGTGCATTTATTGGTGTTTGAAGACGCAGAATTTGCACCGCAGTGTTTAGGCTTTACTCCTAGTCAAGCGAGGGCGATGTGAAGAAAACGAAAAATGCGTACAGGGAACTAAACCTTAAACCTTGAATTTCCCTGAAAGACGCGCCAAAACTTCCTGTTGAATTTCTCACACGTGACCACAATCTGAGATTCTGCACCGAGAGCAGATAGCACCCCATGCACTGAGACGGGCACCAACCACCCCTCAAAGAGCGATTTCTGGCAACCACCACCCAGCAGGAGCACTCTGCTTTTCACCCCGCAGACCCCTCAAAACCCACCCAAAACCCTAAAATTTAGGTCAAAGTTTAAAGTTTGCGTGTGTTTGTCAGCGTGTAACCATGCAAACGCACCACGCCCCCACACGGGGTGCCGCATGCAGCTCCCAGCAACGAATCCAAGCCGCCCACCGGGGGCTTTACCGACACAAAAAAGCACTCCGCATGTGCCTCAAAAACACATGCGGAGTGCATATATATTCACCTATAGCTACCGCGGGTACACCCCGCAGCAGATGCCGACAGCCCCCAGCGTGGGTTCACGTGGGTTCATCCGCAGTTGCTCACAGAGCCAGGGGAAACCACGGTGCCACGGGTTAGCTACAGCGCAAAATAGTTACGGCGCACGATAGTTACAGGGCACGATAGCTACAGCGCGCCCGCCTCCGAGCAGACATTCACCAGCTCACCAATGCCCTCAATACGGGTGCGCACCGTCTGCCCCGGCTTCAACCACTGACGCGGATGCAGCGATAAACCAACCCCGGCGGGAGTACCCGTCGCCACCAGATCACCCGGCTCCAGGGTCATAAACCGCGAAATATAGGACAGCAGCTGCACCGGGGTAAACACCATATCCGCCGTCGTGCCGCGCTGACGCACCACACCATCCACCTCACAGACCAGCTCCAGACCGGCAACCGGGTCAACCTCATCGGGGCTCACAATCACCGGACCGAACGGAGTCATCGCATCCCAGTTCTTACCCTGGAACCACTCCGAGGAACGACCCTGCCAGTCACGCACCGACACATCATTCATGACCGTGTACCCCATCAGAGCCTCAAGTGCCTGCTCCTCCGTGGCGTTACGCAGGCGAGCGCCCACGACCAGGCAGAGCTCAACCTCCCAGTCGACCTTCGTGCTGCCGGTGCCGTCGGCGGCGGGCATGCGGATCTGCTCGCCGGGGCCAATCAGTGCGTTCGGGAACTTCGCGAACAGCGCCGGATGCTCGGGCACCTCAAGGTTCATTTCCGCGGCGTGGTCGCGGTAGTTCAGGCCGGCGCACACAATCTTGCCGGGCTTATCCAGCGGGCGAATAAAGGGTAGGGAGTTCCACAGCTCCTCGCCGTGACCCATGACGGTCGCGCCGTTCTCCTTCAGGATTGCCACGGCGTTTTTCGGGTCGCCAAAGTTCAGGCGGAACCGGCTGTAGAAATTCAGTAGCGGGCTGAGCTTCGCCGGAAGCTCGTACACGGTCTCTTCAAAGAAACAGACCGCGCGGCTGCCCTTCGAGTCTTTAATCTGTGCCCAACGCATGGATGCTCCTTCGCTTCAGGTGGGGATATATCGAATAAGTTACGGATAAAAGTCAGAAATAAAACAACCTAGTGAAAGCCGTTTTGGGCGTACACCTCAACGATGGCGTCTTCCAGGTCTTCCATGAGCAGGGCGGGGTTCGCGTCCTGCGCCGCGCCGACCGTGGCGGGGTCCAGCTCCATGCCGAGGGCACGGTACACATCCGCGGTGACCGCCCGCAGGGGTGCAGAATCAGAGACCACGATGCCGGTGCTAAACCACCAGCCGCCGGTCACCACACGCTGGGCGGTGCCGACCAGTTTAATGCGGCCGCCACCTGCGGAGGCGGGAAGCTGCGCGTGCACCGAATACTCGCCGGGGCAGTACTCCCCCGGGATTTCACCCATGCGCGCATCCACGCCGACTTCGCGTAGCGCCTGCGCGTACATGGAACCGAAGAGTTCGTAGCGTAGGGTGTTGCCGCTGCGGGCGTCGGTGGCGGGCTGAAAATGGTCCACGACCAGGCACCCCTGATGGTAGGCGGCGGCGTGCCCACCGACCTTGCGCACCAGCACCTCAAAGCCGTGCTCGGCGCACGCCGCGGAGGCCTCCGCGAAGCCGGGGTTCAGTTCGTCACGGCGGCCGAACGCAACCGTCGGGTTCGGCTGATACATGCGCAAGGTGGCTTCACGCTGCCCGCTTGCCACCTCGCGGAGCATCTGCACCGTCTGGTCGTGGTGAATGAGGATATCGCCGGATTCGGGGCCGGTCTCTCGAATAATCTGCACGTTCCTATTTTACGGTTACGCTCGCCACAGCTCCTACGTCTCCCCACAATGCGAAAACGCCCACCCGGGTAGCTAAAACCTAGTAATCCCCCACCCCCTCCGCTAGGGTAGAAGAAAACCCCACAACACCTTGGAGGATGCCGTGCATCAGGACCAGCACATCACCGCCCAAACCACCGCGCTACCCCGCGTCAGCACTGAACAGCGCACCAACCCGGCGCTGACCGAGCCGCAGCCGCTCGGCGCATTCCCTGACGGTTTCCTCTTCGGAGGCGCCACCGCCGCCAACCAGTTTGAGGGCGCCTGGAACGAAGACGGCAAGGGCCCCAGCCTGCAGGATGTACTACCCGCCGGCGGCCTGCACCCGCGCACCGCCGAACCCACCGAGGACAACCTCAAGCTGGAGGGCATCGACTTCTACCACCGCTACCGCGAAGACATCGCCCTGCTCGCGGAGATGGGTTTTAAGGTCTTCCGCTTCTCCATCGCTTGGTCGCGTATCTTCCCCCGCGGCGACGAAGAAACCCCGAACGAGGCGGGCCTCGCTTTCTACGACCGCGTGCTCGACGAGCTTGAAAAGCACGGCATGGACCCGCTCATCACCCTCAGCCACTACGAAACCCCGCTACACCTGGTCGAACAGTACAACGGCTGGACCAGCCGCGAACTCATCGGCTTCTACGAACGCTACGCCCGCACCGTGTTCGCCCGCTACGGCAAGCGCGTGAAGTACTGGCTGACCTTCAACGAAATCAACTCGATGCTGCACCTGCCGTTCATGTCCGGCGGCATTAACACCCCGGCGGATCAGCTCAGCGACGCCGACCTGTACCAGGCGATGCACCACGAGCTGGTCGCCTCCGCACGCGCCACCGCTGCGGCACGCGAACTGGCACCCGGCGCCCAGGTCGGCTGCATGATTCTTGCCATGCCCACCTACCCGCTCTCCCCCGACCCCGCCGACGTACTCGCCGCCATGCAGACGGAACAGGCGAACTTCGCGTTCGGTGACGTGCACGTGCGCGGCGCATACCCCGGCTACTTCCTGCGTGCCCTGCGTGAGAAGGGCGTGGAACTGAACATCACCAACCAGGACCGCGAGGATCTGAAGAACACCGTGGATTTCGTGTCGTTCAGCTACTACATGTCCACCTGCGCGACCGGCGACCCGGCACGCGGCGAGCGCGGCGAAGGCAATATCATCGGCGGCGTGGCGAACCCGACCCTGCCCGCCAGCGAATGGGGCTGGCAGATCGACCCGACCGGCCTGCGCGTGGTCCTCAACCAGTATTGGGATCGCTGGCAGAAGCCGCTGTTCATCGTGGAGAACGGCCTGGGCGCCCGCGACGAACTGGTCGAGGTGAACGGCGAGCTCACCGTGGAGGATGACTACCGCATCGACTACCTGCGCCAGCACCTGCACGCCGTACGCGAGGCGATTGAGGACGGCGTGAACGTGCTCGGCTACACCACCTGGGGTTGCATCGACATGATTAGCGCCTCCACCGCGCAGATGTCCAAGCGCTACGGGTTCATCTACGTAGACCGCAACGACAACGGCACCGGCACCCTGGCGCGCTACCGTAAGAAGTCCTTCCACTGGTACCGTGAGGTGATTGCCAGCAACGGCGCGGAGCTGTAACTGGTAAGGCTCTAGACGTTGTTCCTTATGCGGCGACCCTAGACTGAACCCCGCAAAAATCCCTGCACGCTGAACCCCCGCGCGGCTAACACGCGAAACTCAGCAGCAAAAAGCCCCCGAGACTCTGATCTCGGGGGCTTTCTACATGTCCGTTATGCCTAGCACGGGCGGCTCTAGCCTGTAGGTAAATCTAGTCCATGGGTAGGTCATTCAGGCTGGTGGACACGTACTCCCACCAGGTCGGCACCAACCCGGCATTCATCGCAACCCTCTGCGACAGCATGTGCGACGGGCTCGTACCGTAGAACGGCAGGTACCCTTCCGCCAGGGTCAGGCGTGCCGCATCACGCACCAGCACGCTGGCGATGCCTGCGCCACGCCAGGCGGGCAGCACATCAATGCCAATCTGACGCATAATCGGCGAATCGTCGCTCATACCCACCATGGCTACCGGGTCGGCATTTGCGGGGATGCCGGCACCTTCGGTGTCACCGGCGCCGTCTACAGCGTAGGCAGCCAGAACCAGCACATCCGGGCGGGTCACGCTAAAGCCCAGCGCGTTCGAATAGCGCTTATCCCCGCGGAAACGCTCAAACTGCTCAGCGTCCAGCAGCTCCACGCGCAGGCGGGTTACGCGCGCCTGCGTGTCCTGCGGGGCAACCTCAAGCGCACCCGCGGAGGCGTTTGCCTCCCGGCGGATGGTGCGCTCGCCCGTGATTTCGGCGAGCAGCGCCGCCTTTAGCTCGGCGGGGTTAACGCGGCGCATCATACCCACACCGGGCACGGCGCACTTGACCTCCTGCGCCTGCACGCCCTCGGGTATGACCGAGTTCAGCAGGGCGCGGCCGGGCGTGTAGTAGATGCTCGTGCCGCTGACCTGCTGGGTGTAGGGGGTGAGCAGTTCGTTGAGCTGGCGCAGCTGCGCGTAGTCGCCCAGCCAGTTCGACTGGTCGCCGAGCATGTAGTCGATGGCCTTGTCCAGCACGCGCGGATGCTTGGCGCAGAGAATGCCGACGCTCGCGTAGTTGGCGACGCGCAACTCCCAGATGTCGTCGTTGCGGCGGCGTGCGGCGCCCATCTTCTCGGAGGGAGGCTGCACGGTGGCGAGCAGCGGCAGGCTCTCGGCCTCCGGGTAGTCGCGTAGCTCTTCGAGGGCGCGGCTAATCGAGCCGGGTGCCTGGCAGAAGTCCGCCTCCAGCTGGGTGTGCAGGATGTGCCGCGCACGGTCTGCGGTGGTCACAGCGCCACGATTCACGGCGCCACGGGTTGCCTGGGCTCCCCGGGCAGGTTCGGTTCCTTGGGTATCAGTCACGTAGGTTTCCTCTAGGGCAAGTTTTTGACTAGTTCAGGATCTCGGCTAGTTCAGGATCTCGGCTAGTTCAGGATCTCAGCAAGGAACGCACCGGTGTGCGAGCCCTTCACCTGAGCCACCTGTTCCGGGGTGCCCTCGGCGATGACGGTGCCGCCGCCGCTACCGCCTTCGGGGCCCATGTCGATAATCCAGTCGGCGCACTTGACCACGTCCAGGTTGTGCTCGATGGTGATGACGCTATTGCCCTTGTCCACTAGCGATTGCAGCACAGCGAGCAGCTTGCGGATGTCTTCAAAGTGCAGACCGGTGGTAGGCTCGTCCAGCACATAGATGGAGCGACCGTTGGAGCGCTTCTGCAGTTCGGTTGCGAGCTTCACACGCTGCGCTTCACCACCGGAGAGGGTGGTTGCGGGCTGACCCAGGCGAATGTAGCCCAGGCCCACGTCCACGAGGGTATTCAGGTGGCGCGCAATCGGGGTGAACGCGGCGAAGAACTCTGCGGCTTCTTCCACGGGCATTTCGAGCACGTCGGCAATGGTCTTGCCCTTGTAGTGCACTTCGAGGGTTTCGCGGTTATAGCGCTTGCCGTGGCAGGTTTCGCAGGGCACGTACACGTCCGGCAGGAAGTTCATTTCAATCTTCAGGGTGCCGTCGCCGGAGCAGTCCTCGCAGCGGCCGCCCTTGACGTTGAAGGAGAATCGGCCGGGGGTGTAGCCGCGCATTTTCGCTTCGCTGGTCTCTGCGAACAGCTTGCGGATGTGGTCGAACACGCCGGTGTAGGTGGCGGGGTTCGAACGCGGGGTGCGGCCGATGGGCGACTGGTCCACGTGAATGACCTTGTCCAGGTGTTCCAGGCCGTCGATGCTCTTGTGGCGGCCGGGTACCTGCTTGGCGCCGTTGAGCTTGTTCGCCAGGGAGGTGTACAGAATGTCGTTGACGAGGGTGGATTTACCCGAGCCGGACACACCGGTCACCGCCGTGAATACGCCCAGCGGGAAGGACACAGTCACGTTCTTGAGGTTGTTTTCGCGGGCGCCGCGCACGGTCAGCTGGCGCTTCTTGTCCACGGGGCGGCGGGATGCGGGCACCTCAATGCTGCGGCGGCCAGCCATGTAGTCGCCGGTAATGGACTTGGTGTTCTTCAGCAGCTCCTCAAAGCTGCCGGAGTGCACGATTTCGCCGCCGTGCTCGCCGGCACCGGGTCCTACGTCCACGATCCAGTCGGCTTCGCGCATGGTGTCTTCGTCGTGCTCAACCACGATAAGCGTGTTGCCCATGTCGCGTAGCTTGGTGAGGGTTTCGATGAGGCGGCGGTTATCGCGCTGGTGCAGGCCGATGGAGGGCTCGTCGAGCACGTAGAGCACGCCGACCAGGCCCGAACCAATCTGGGTTGCGAGGCGGATGCGCTGCGCCTCACCGCCGGAGAGCGTACCGGCGGAGCGTGAGAGGGTCAGGTAGTCCAGGCCCACATCCAGCAGGAACTGCAGGCGCGCGTCAATTTCCTTGAGGACCTGCTCGCCAATCTTGGCTTCGCGGGCGCTGAGCTGCAGGCTACGCACGAAGGCGAGCGCGTTAGCCAGGGACATGTCGGTAATGTCTGCGATGGACTGGCCGCCGACCTTCACGCCGAGGATGGTCGGGTTCAGGCGCGCGCCGCCGCAGGAGGGGCAGGCGACCTGGCGCATGTACTGTTCGTAGCGGTCGCGGGCAAAGTCCGATTCGGTTTCTTCGTGCTTGCGCTTGATGTACGCCTTCACGCCTTCGAATCCGGAGGTGTAGCGGCGTTCGCGGCCGAATCGGTTGCGGTAGGACACCTCAACCTTGTAGTCCTTGCCCTCCAGGATGGCGGCGCGGGTCTTGGCGGGCAGGTCCTTGAAGGGGGTGTTCAGGTCAAAGCCGAGCTCCTCCCCCAGGCCTGCGAGCAGGCGCAGCCAGTATTCGGTGGTTGCTTTGCCCTGCGACCAGGGGGCGATAGCGCCCTCCCCGAGGGTCAGGTCGGGGTTGGGTACGAGCAGTTCGGTGTCTACTTCCAGGCGCGAGCCGATGCCGTCGCAGGCGCTACATGCGCCGAACGGCGAGTTGAAGGAGAAGGCGCGCGGCTCGATGGTGTCGATCTGCAGCGGGTGGTTGTTGGGGCAGGCGAGGTTTTCGCTGAAGGAGCGGGTGCGTTCGGGGTCGTCCTGCTCGCGGTCCACGAAGTCGATGAGTACGCGGCCGTCGGCGAGCTTGAGCGCGGTTTCGATGGAGTCGGTCAGGCGCTGGTGAATACCGTCCTTAATGACGATGCGGTCGACGACCACCTCAATGGTGTGCTTGTACTGCTTGGCGAGCTTGGGCGGGTCGGAGAGCTGCACGGTTTCGCCGTCCACGCGGGCACGCGAATAGCCCTGGGTCAGCAGGTCCTTAAAGAGGTCCACGAACTCGCCCTTACGTGCGCTGACGACGGGCGCGAGAATCTGCAGGCGGGTGCGTTCGGGGTACTCCTGCAGAATGTCCACAATCTGCTGCGGGGTCTGCTGGGTGATTTCTTCGCCACATTCGGGGCAGTGCGGGTGGCCGATGCGCGCCCAGAGCAGACGCATGTAGTCATAGATTTCGGTGATGGTACCGACGGTTGAGCGCGGGTTCTTGGAGGTGGACTTCTGGTCGATAGACACCGCCGGGGAGAGGCCCTCGATGAAGTCTACGTCGGGCTTATCGACCTGTCCGAGGAACATACGCGCGTATGAGGACAGCGACTCGACGTAGCGGCGCTGACCTTCCGCAAAGATGGTGTCGAAGGCGAGGGAGGACTTACCGGAGCCGGAGAGGCCGGTGAAGACGACCATCGCATCACGCGGAATGGTGAGGTCTACGTTCTTGAGGTTGTTTTCGCGGGCACCCTGAACCCGGATACTGGTCAGATCGTTCGCTTTGAGTGCGGTGCTACCGTGTGCCTGGCGGGGTGTCATCGAAAATCCTTTCGTCTTATCTTCGAATTTAAATTCTACACCCTCACGCCTTTCACCAGCGGGATTATGCGGCCGGTGAAGGCATGAGGGTGCAGTACTTATATGAGGCGGACTGTCAGGCGCGATTTACCAGCCGCGGGTTCCCCAGTCTTCCAGGTGGGGGCGCTCGTCGCCGAGGGTGGTGGAGCGGCCGTGGCCGGGCAGCACGATGGCGTCGTCTTCGAAGCCGCCGAAGAGCTTTTCGAGCACGTTGGAGAAGAGATCGCCGAACTGCTGCGGGGAGTCGGTCTTGCCCACGCCGCCGGGGAAGAGAGTGTCGCCGGTGAACAACAGGGTTGCAGGAGTGCCGTCTTCCCAGGTGGTTTCGAGGGTATAGACGATGGATCCGGGGGTGTGGCCGGGCACGTGCAGGGCGCGGATGACGGTGTCGGAGAGGTAGAAGTCGAAGCTTTCGCCGCCGGTCAGTTCTTCTTCGACGGTGTAGTCTTCCTGCTCTTTAATAGCGGCGGCATCAGCTGCACCCGCGGAGGTCACGGCACCGGTGAGGTGATCGAGCTCCTTAATAGCGCGGATGTGGTCCCAGTGGCCGTGGGTAACCAGAATGCCGGTCAGACCGATTGCGCGGGGCCTGATGGAGTTGAAGTCCTCTTCCTTCTCCATGACGCGCACGCGGCGTTCTTCGCCGTCTGCCAGTTCAAGCTGCGGGCAGTCATTCAGGAGCGCGTCGAGAGTGAAAGCGTAGAGTTCTTCTGCGTCGTCTGCAGGGTCGATGAGCACCTGCTCGCCGGTGGCGCGCATGGTGATGAGGTAGACGCTGTTGTCCATCTCGGAGACGCTGAACGCACGGACGGTCAGTTCGGGGTTCTCGAAGATGAGGGTGGGTTCGGGGTAAGTAGTCATAGTTCCAGTGTAGGGGTTGTGACCGCACAGCATGCGCCTATGCGGTTCGCTCCCCTATCAGCGCATTCGGCGTTGAACGCGCGGGATACATGTACGGGTTGCCTGTGCGGGATGCATGTGCGGGATGCACAGGGAATAGATTCTGGAGCACGCCCGGTACAGATTAGGCTCAGTACAGATTGGGTTCAGCACGGATTAGGTCCCGGCTGGATCCCGCCTGGCTGAGGGTTCAGTGAAATTCAAAAGTCCGCTGAAATTCAAAAGTTAAACAGAGAAGCGACTGCGCATCGATACACAGTCGCTTCTCATGACACCCAGGGGTATCTATCACTCACTCAAACACAAGCAACCCGAGGACTTTGGAAATCTCACGATTACTTGATGACTCAATAGTAGCGAACTTTTTGGGGGCTGTTTTACCACCCAATTTGGTACGGAGAGCCGGATTTAGTGACCCGCGCCTCATTGTAATCATTCTGTAATAAAAACAGGTGTTTTTTAGGGTATCCATACGTACCAATTTCATTTTTTTCGAGTTTTAGCGTGACTTATTTCACCCAAAATAATTTGGGTATTTCCCTCTTTTGGCACTTCGGTGCACCTTTAACTTAAGCTCCGCACTCGGCAATCCCAAAGGTTCAATACCCAGTTTTAGCCCGGTATTCTGCGGAAGTAGAGGGTTAAGGTGAAAGTATCTTCAAGTACTTGCAACTTCATGAGCGGGAAAAAATGTACTGCTCACCGTTCAAAATCTACACAATTATTCGCGCGAGGGCAAAATCAATTGGTCTGTTTTACCCCTGTAGGTACCCCCTAAAGTAGAGGTTTTATTACAAAACAATAACATCAGCCCCACATTCAGGTTCACTGAGTGCACCCATTAAAACCCCTTTCAAAAAGCAAAATACCTAGTCAATGCCGTATTTTCACAAAATGCAAGACAGTGTGTCACTAAAAAATCAACCTCTATAGATTGTTTAATAAAACCTGACCTTCAAGCACAAATAGAGCCCAATTATTAACCAGCACGTACCAATTTCACCCTCAAAACAGGCGCTCTAGAAGCCTCAATGAAAGGTTGAAAGACCCCTCCACCAGGGGTTTCAGAATCCTTCACTCCCCCGTTTTCAGGTACTCTACTTCCCCTTATAATCACTACAGAGAGCACCATAGGGCACAGCAAAGGCGGCGCCTCTCCCCCGCTGTGGGGAAGGAGCGCCGCCTCCACTAGCTATAAATCAGCTGGAACAGCCGCCTTAGGACAGGCCGATCATCACGCCATTCTCGTCGAAGCCGATGCGCTCAGCTGCGGGGCTCTTGCTCAGACCCGGCATAGTGCGCATGGTGCCGCAGATAGCGTAGACGTAGCCAGCACCTGCAGCCAGGCGAACCTCGCGCACGGGCAGAGTCCAGCCGGTCGGTGCGCCCTTCAGAGTTGCATCCGAAGAGATGGACAGGTGGGTCTTCGCGATAACCACGGGCAGGTGCGAGTAGCCCAGCTCAGCGAAACGCTTCAGCTGCTTAGCGGCAGCGGGAGCAATCGAAATGCCGTCCGCGCCGTAGACCTTGGTCGCAACCTTCTCAATCTTGGTCTCGATGGAGTCCTCAAGATCGTAGGTGTACTTCAGATCCGAAACGTCGTCACATGCCTCAGCAACCACGTCCGCCAGGTCGGTGGTGCCCTTACCGCCCTCAGCCACACCGCGGTGGATAGCGACGCGAGCACCGGCTTCCTCAGCAATACGGCGGATGGTCTCGTGCTCGGACTCGAAGTCGGTCGGGAAGGCGTTGATTGCCACGACCGGCTGAACACCGAAGTTGCGCACAATCTCGATGTGCTTCTTCAGGTTCTCTGCGCCCTTCTCCACGTCGGAGGGGCTTTCCTGCAGCATGCCTTCGGGCAGGGGCTTGCCCGGAACGATCTTGTACAGGCCGGAGTGGGACTTCAGGGAGCGCACGGTTACGACGAGCACTGCTGCGTCCGGCTTCAGGCCGGAGACGCGGCACTTGACGTTGAAGAAACGCTCCGCACCCATATCGGCACCGAAGCCAGCCTCGGTAATCACGTAGTCGGAGTACTCCAGACCAACGTAGTCGGCGACCACGGAGGAGTTACCGGTTGCGATGTTGCCGAAGGGGCCCGCGTGAATCAGTGCGGGGGTGTGCTCCAGGGTCTGCAGCAGGTTCGGGTTGATTGCGTCTGCCAGGATGACGGACATTGCGCCGTCAGCCTTCAGGTCGGCTGCGGTGACGGGCTCGCCGTCGTAGTTCAGGCCGATCACAATCTTTGCCAGGCGCTCGCGGAGGTCCTTGAAGGAGGTTGCCAGCGAGAGAATCACCATGATTTCGGAGGCGCTGGTGATGTCGAAACCGGTCTCGCGGACCACGCCGTCCATGCGTTCGCCCAGGCCCACGACGATGTTGCGCAGGGAGCGGTCGTTCATGTCGATAACGCGGCGCCACTCGATTGCACGCGGGTCGATGCGCAGCTCGTTGCCGTGGTGCAGGTGGTTGTCGATCATGGCGGCAAGCAGGTTGTGTGCTGCGGTGACGGCGTGGAAGTCGCCGGTCAGGTGCAGGTTCAGCTTCTCCATGGGAACGATCTGGGAGTAGCCGCCGCCTGCTGCGCCGCCCTTGATGCCGAAGGTCGGGCCCATTGCAGGCTGACGCAGAGCCAGGATTGCCTTGCGGCCGGTCTGTGCGAAGCCCTGTGCGAGGGAGACGGAGGTTGCGGTCTTACCTTCACCGAGCGGGGTGGGGGTGACTGCGGTAACCACGATGTACTTGGAGCCGCGCTTGCGGGCAGTCTCTGCGTTGGTGGTTTCGTCGAGGAGGACCTTAGCGACATACTTGCCGTAGGGTTCAAGGCGATCTTCGCTGATGCCGTTGTCTGCTGCGATCTTGTTAATAGGCCAAAGATCGGCGGCAAGTGCGATTTCGAGGTCGGAAGGGAAAGGCTTCTTCGTCATTGTCATCCTTCGAGTTGTACGAATCATGCTCTTTTATTCTATGCCTTGGCTCACTCATTTGTCCCTCACCTCGCCGGAAGGTGGCAAATAAACCCAATTTTTAATGCACTAATCCCCGCAACCGGTGCCCTCCGCTCACGTGGAGCGGCAGGGTCGGTGCGGGGATTAGTAGCGCATACACGCCGGACTGCCGGCACAGGAGCCGGCATAAGAACCGGCGATACGACCGGCTATTACGGCATGGTCAGCAGAACCTTGGTGGCGGTACGCTGGTCCATTGCCTCGTAACCCTTAGCTGCCTCATCGATGGGCAGAACCAGGTCGAAGACCTTACCGGGCTCAATTTCGCCCTTGTAAATCAGGTCGATGAGGGTCGGCAGGTACTTGCGCACGGGCGCGGGGCCACCCTCCAGGTGAACCTGCTTGCCGAAGAGCTTATCGGTGCCGATGGAGCTGTCGTGCGGCACGCCCACGAAGCCGATGTAGCCGCCGTGGCGTACGCAGCCGAGAGCCTGGTCGAAGGACTGCTGGGTGCCAACAGCCTCCGCCACGCCGTGTGCGCCCACGCCGTCGGTGAGCTCCAGAACCTTGGCGATGCCCTCTTCGCCGCGCTCCTCCACCACGTGGGTTGCGCCGAATTCCTTAGCGAGCGCCTGACGCTCGGGGTTGCGGGACATGATGATAATCTTCTCCGCGCCGAGCTGCTTAGCGCCGATGACTGCGCTCAGGCCAACCGCGCCGTCGCCAACAACGACGATGGTCTTGCCGGGGGCTGCGCCAGCTGCGTCCGCTGCGTACCAGCCGGTGCCGAGCACGTCGGATGCCGCCATCAGGTGCGGAATCTGCTCTGCGGTGGGTGCAGCGGGGGTCTTGACGAGGGTGCCATCTGCGAAGGGTACGCGGGCGTATTCTGCCTGGGTGCCGTTGGAGCGTGCGCCAATGAAGGCGTCGCCTGCCGCGATTGCCTTGAGGCAGCGGGAGGGGTAGCCTGCGGTGCAGGTTTCGCATTCGCCGCAGGAGATGCAGAAGGAGCCTACGACGAAGTCGCCGGGGGCTACGGTGGTGACCTCGGAGCCGACCTCGACGACCTCACCGATGTATTCGTGGCCCATTGCCCGGTGGTCAACGGGCTGTGCGCCGCGGTAGGGCCACAGGTCGGAGCCACAGATGCAGGATGCGGCGAGCTTGATGATGGCGTCGGTGGGTTCGAGGAGGGTCGGCTTGTCGACTTCGTTGACGACGACTTTGCCGGGGGCTTCCATGACAACTGAACGCATGATGTTCCTTTCAAATCTGCGCTGATAGTTAGTCGTATCAGAGTACGCCCCGCACCCCGATATATCAATAATTTTTTATGCTACGGGGTGAAGGTAAAAATTCCGACAACCGGAACCGGCAAAACCGCGCCCGCTCCCCTGTTTCTCCGGCCCTTCTCCACTACTTCCGCGCCAGGTTACACCGGGAAAGTCTGGGCATCTCGGCACACTAGATAGCCCGGTTAAACGGCGGAACCCCCGCGCATCCACAGTGGACACGCGGGGGTTCCGCTCGGTTTATTCAGCCTTATATCTGAAGGCGAGAAGGGTGCTTAGAAGTCCCAGTCCTCGTCCTCGGTGTTCACGGCCTTACCGATCACGTAGGAAGAGCCGGAACCGGAGAAGAAGTCGTGGTTCTCATCCGCGTTCGGGGACAGCGCCGACAGGATCGCCGGGGACACGTTAGTCACGGACGCCGGGAACATCGGCTCGTAGCCCAGGTTCATCAGAGCCTTGTTAGCGTTGTAGTGCAGGAACTTCTTCACGTCCTCACTCCAACCCACACCGTCATACAGGGAGTGGGTGTACGCCACCTCGTTCTCGTACAGTTCGTACAGTAGGTTGAAGGTGTACTCCTTCAGCTCTGCCTGACGCTCCGCGGACTCCTTCGCCAGGCCGCGCTGGAACTTGTAGCCAATGTAGTAGCCGTGCACTGCCTCGTCACGAATAATCAGACGAATCAGGTCAGCGGTGTTGGTCAGCTTCGCGTGCGAAGACCAGTACATGGGCAGGTAGAAGCCCGAGTAGAACAGGAAGGACTCCAGCAGAGTGGAGGCGACCTTCTTCTTCAGCGGGTCGTCACCGGTGTAGTAGGACAGAACAATCTTCGCCTTCTTCTGCAGGTGCTCATTCTCAGCAGCCCAGCGGAACGCCTCGTCAATCTCCTTAGTGGAGGCGAGGGTCGAGAAGATTGAGGAGTACGACTTTGCGTGCACGGACTCCATGAACGCAATGTTGGTGTACACGGCCTCTTCGTGCGCGGTCACAGCGTCCGGCAGCAGGGACACAGCACCGACAGTACCCTGGATGGTGTCCAGCAGGGTCAGACCGGTGAAGACGCGCATGGTCAGCTGCTTCTCTTCCTCGGTCAGAGTCTTCCAGGAGGGCACGTCGTTGCTCAGCGGCACCTTTTCCGGCAGCCAGAAGTTACCGGTCAGACGATCCCAAACCTCAAGGTCCTTCTCGTCCTCAATACGGTTCCAGTTGATAGCCTCGACCACGTGGTCGACGAGCTTCACCTTTTCGCTCATTAGTAATTCTCCGATTCTTAAGGGGCGGTTACGGTGCCACGCGCGGCCAGCCAGTCGCGCAGGCGGTTTGCGTGTTTACCGTAACCGCCCCTTCCAGTCTTTAGTTATAGTGTGCCAGCTCAGGCTGAATGCGTCACAGCATTCGGGCTAGAGCATGCAGGATACGCAGCCTTCAACCTCGGTACCCTCAAGAGCCATCTGACGCAGACGGATGTAGTAGATGGTCTTGATGCCCTTACGCCATGCGTAAATCTGGGCGCGGTTGATATCGCGGGTGGTTGCGGTATCGCGGAAGAAGAGGGTCAGCGACAGGCCCTGGTCCACGTGCTGGGTTGCAACAGCGTAGGTGTCGATGATCTTCTCGTAACCAATTTCGTAGGAGTCCTGGTAGTACTCCAGGTTCTCGTTGGTCATGTACGGCGCCGGGTAGTAGACGCGGCCGAGCTTGCCTTCCTTACGGATCTCAATCTTCGAAGCGATCGGGTGAATCGAAGAGGTCGAACCGTTGATGTAGGAGATGGAGCCGGTCGGCGGAACAGCCTGCAGGTTCTGGTTGTACATGCCGTACTGTGCCACGTCAGCAGCCAGCTGAATCCACTCTTCACGGGTGGGGATGTGGTGCTTAGCGAACAGTTCGCGGGTACGCTCGGTCTGCGGTGCCCATTCCTTCTCAATGTACTTTGCAAAGAACTCACCGGATGCGTACTTCGAGTTCTCGAAGCCCTCGAAACGCTGACCGCGTTCCTTAGCAATCTGCATGGAGGCGCGGATTGCGTGGTAGGCAACGGTGTAGAAGTACATGTTGGTGAAGTCTAGTGCTTCTTCGGAACCGTAGTAGACGTGCTCGCGTGCCAGGTAGCCGTGCAGGTTCATCTGGCCCAGACCCACGGCGTGGCTCATGTTGTTGCCGCGCTCGATGGAGGGTACGGAGCGGATGTCGGACTGGTCGGAGACGGAGGTCAGCGAACGAATCGCGGTTTCCACGGTCTTGCCGAAGTCGTCGCCGTCCATGGTCAGTGCAATGTTCAGCGAACCGAGGTTGCAGGAGATGTCCTTACCGACGGTCTCGTAGCCGAGGTCAGCGTGGTAGGTGGACGGCTCAGAAACCTGCAGGATCTCGGAGCACAGGTTGGACATGATGACCTTACCGGCGATGGGGTTCGCGCGGTTGACGGTGTCTTCGAACATCACGTACGGGTAGCCGGACTCGAACTGGATCTCTGCGATGGTCTGGAAGAACTCACGCGCGTTGATCTTGGTCTTGGTGATGCGTGCATCGTCGACCATTTCGTAGTACTTCTCGGAGACGTTGATGTCGGAGAAGGGCACGCCGTAGATGCGTTCCACATCGTACGGGGAGAAGAGGTACATGTCCTCGTTCTTCTTCGCCAGCTCGAAGGTGATGTCGGGGATGACAACGCCCAGGGAGAGGGTCTTGATGCGGATCTTCTCGTCAGCGTTCTCACGCTTGGTGTCCAAGAAGGCGTAGATGTCGGGGTGGTGTGCGTGCAGGTACACGGCACCGGCACCCTGACGTGCGCCGAGCTGGTTTGCGTAGGAGAAGGCGTCTTCCAGCAGCTTCATGACGGGGATAACGCCCGAGGACTGGTTCTCAATCTTCTTAATGGGCGCACCGGACTCGCGCAGGTTGGTCAGGGCGAATGCCACGCCGCCGCCGCGCTTGGAGAGCTGCAGTGCAGAGTTGATGGAGCGGCCGATGGACTCCATGTTGTCTTCCATGCGCAGCAGGAAGCAGGAGACGAGCTCGCCGCGCTGCTTCTTACCTGCGTTGAGGAAGGTCGGGGTTGCCGGCTGGAAACGGCCGGAGATGATCTCGTCGACGATGTCTTCGGCGAGCTTCTCGTTGCCTTCTGCCAGCAGCAGTGCGACCATGCAGACGCGGTCTTCGAAACGCTCCAGGTAGCGCTGACCGTCGAAGGTCTTGAGCGCGTAGGAGGTGTAGAACTTGAAGGCACCCAGGAAGGTCGGGAAGCGGAACTTCACGGCGTAGGCGCGCTTGAACAGGTTCTTAATGAACTGGAAGTTGTACTTGTCGAAGAGTTCCGGCTCGTAGTACTGGTTCTCAATCAGGTACTCAATCTTCTCTTCCAGGTCGTGGAAGAAGACGGTGTTGTTGTTGACGTGCTGCAGGAAGTACTGTCGTGCCGCCTGGCGGTCTGCATCGAACTGAATCTGGCCGTTCTCATCGTAGAGGTTCAGCAGTGCGTTCAGCTCGTGGTAGCTCATACCCTTGAACTTCTCGGGCACGCTCTTGCCGCTGTGGCCCGCACCGAGAGTTTCTAGTGCTGAGGGCAGTTTTGCGTCCAAAATGCTTCCAATCCTTCGTTGACTTTTTCTACATCTGAATCGGTGCCCATGAGCTCAAACTTGAAGAGCACCGGTACGTCGCACTTCTTGGCGACAATGTCTGCCGCGATACCGAAGAGCGGACCAAAGTTGGTGTTGCCGGAGCCAATCACACCGAGCATGTGGTGGCGATTCTGCTCCACGTTCAGGAATTTAACCACCTGCGGGGGAACGTTACCGGCGCCTTCAGGCTTGCCGTAGGTGGGGACGATGAGCACGAACGGCTCATCAAGAATGAGGGTGTCTTCGCCGGTGCGCAGCGGCAGGCGGAGGCGGCGGGCACGAATCTTCTCCACGAACTTGTGGGTGTTACCGGAGATGGAGGAGAAGTACACGATGAGTGGCGCTGTGTCGTCCAGTCCGACCTCGGTCGCTCGACCCTCGGAGGCGTTGCGTGCATCCAGAAGGATCTTGCGGATTTCTGCGTGCTCGTCGACGGGGTTGGGCGTGAGGGCGGTACTCAATCTGTACTCCTTATTCTCGTGTGCCGGTGTGGTTCCGTGCCGATTTTCCGTTTGTACGGGTTTCGGCAGGGTTGTTACGCTGCCAGAGCGTTGATCTTGTCGGGCTGGAAGCCGGACCAGTGCTCGTCGCCTGCGATGACGACGGGTGCCTGCATGTAGCCGAGGGACTTGACCATTTCGAGGGCCTGAGCGTCTTCGGTGATATCAACCTTGGTGTAGCTGATACCCTTCGCGTCGAGGGCGCGGTAGGTCATGTTGCACTGGACGCACTGGGGCTTGGTGTACACGGTCACTACCATGGGAGTGCCTCTTACTTTCTCCCGCTCGGGCGGGGCTATCTCGTGAATGAATCTGGCGTGTTTCGTCGGTGTTTCACCACGTATTGTTTACGGCGGGCGCTGTGCCGTCCGCTGCCCCCTCCTAGTGGGGGTGTGGCGGTTTCCTGCGCTGGGGCAGGGCGCCTAAAAGTGCCGTAGTGGTGGAACCGAGTATTAATACTACATCTAGTGTCGAGATTTTTCTGCACCACAAGATGATGTGGTGCGAGGGTCGTGTTTCGTTCGATAAACCCACAGTTGAACCCACTTAAGAGGGGGTGCCTACAGCTTATCCACACCCTGCCGCGGGGCTAGTTCGCCGTATTTTCGCGGGGTGTGCCGGGTTATCCACAGGTGGGGTTTAAGTTGGTCAGGATTTTTAAGGGTTCATTCGCCCGCCAAGTTGAGGTTCAGTTAACCTCATGTATGCGTTTGGGGGCATAAAACCCGGCAGATTCGGGCTTGATTTTAAAGAGATCTTAACTCTCGCCCGTTCTTGCGCGGAACGGCGCGGTTTTAAAGCAGAACGGACTTTCTTAAAGGCGGAGGTTAACCCCCTTCGAGCGGCTTTAAGCTATGTGATTAAGGCTGTAGAAAAGATTTTTAACTCTTTTTGGTGAGCCGGTGTGTCGTGGGTTTAAGTTGGTTAATTCCGCTGAAACACCAAAACCCACCGCATATACCGGCATTTCGCGGTATCTGCGGTGGGTTTACTGGGTATCAGCGCTGGTTTTAGCAACCGGCGAGCAGTAACCGCTTAGAAATCAATCAGGCCCAGCTCGCGCAGCTTCTTGCTCAGCGTTACGCCGTCGGTGGCTTCAATCCACAGCGGCGAGCGCATCATCTGTTCGGCGCGGTAGTCGCTCCACACGCGGCCGGAGGCGAGCATAGTCTCCCCCACGGTCAGGTTGCGGATGACGATTGCCGCCACGTTGTCCGGGTAGCGTACCGCGAAGCCGTTGTAGATGTACGGGTCGCGCTGCCCGTCGTCGCCGACGAGGATCCACTTCATCTGCGGGAATTCCTCGGCGAGGCGGCGCAGGGACTCGACCTTGTGGTTGGTGCCGGAGCGGAACCAGCGGTCGGGGGTGGGGCCCCAGTCGGTGAGCAGGAACGTGCCGCGCGGGTAGCCGTTGCGGCTGAGGAAGCGGCGCAGGGTCGGGGTGATGTTCCAGGCGCCGGTGGACAGGTACATGAACGGCGCATCCGGGTGGCTGCGGCGGATACGGTCGGTCATGACCGCCATGCCGGGGGTGGGGATGCGTGCGTGCTCGTCGAGAATGAAGGAGTTCCAGGCGGCGACGAGGGGGCGCGGCAGCATGGTGACCATAACGGTGTCGTCGACGTCCATGATGACGCCGAGCTTCTGGCTTTCGGGAACGATATAGACGCTGGTTGCTACGGCGCGGGAGCCGGGCACGTACATGATGACTTCGTGCATGCCGGGGTCCAGGTCGATGCTGAGTTTGACGTCGAGCACGCCGCCGCGGTCGGTGTACGCCTCATATTTGGTGCCGTCGATGACGATGGTGACGGGTGCATCGGACATTGCGGTTGCGGTGAAAGAGCGCCAGCCGCGCATGGGGTTGGCGGTGTCTTGGGTGCCTTCTACAACCTGCAGCAGGCGTTCGAGGTTGACCGTCTTGTAGAGTGCGCGGGCGATGATGCGAACCCAGCCGGGGTTTCCTTCGGAGGCGGCACGGCCGTAGCCTTCGGTGGGCACGAGGATAGGCTCGCGACCGGCGACGATGGCGCGCTTTTCGCGCCACCTGTGCAGCCGGTCTGCAACACGGTAGCCGATGTTGACTGCCTCGTCGGCAGCATCGTTCACAAGGTTGCGCAGTTCGTGAGTGCCCAAATTCTCCATCCCACTAGTGTAGCGGAGCGTTACCGGCTTGCGGCTTTAGGATTTTGTGTTCTTATACGTAGTTTTTATACCTATTAATACTGTGGTGCTGAGCGCAGGGTGTGATGTGCACATTATTTAGGGTGTATTCGCTGTTCAGATTCGTTCCTTGCAGGTGGGGGCGTTATCCTGGAGAGTATGACCCACTCACAGCCTAACCGCCGACTTTTTGTGCTCGGCACTGCTATGCTTCCGCTGATTGCTGCCTGCTCGAAGAAGTCGAATGACTACGACGGCACCAGCGGTAATTTCACTCCGTATCAGGCTGGCGGCGAGACCTCTGCTGCTACTCGCCCCGCACCCACGAATTCGCCGACGGTTGCCGCTGCTGGCAACCCGGTTGATAAGCCGCGCGAATGGCCCGGCATCGGCAACTCCCTCGTTGGTGACGGCAAGTATGTTGCGTGGACTGTTGATGACGGCGCAAGCCCGGAGGCGATTCGCGGCTACGCTGAGTTCTCGAAGCGTACGAATACTCGCCTGACGTTCTTCATTAACGCTTCTTACACCGGTTTTAAGGAGCATGTGTCGTTGCTGCGCCCGCTGGTTCAGAGCGGCCAGATTCAGGTTGCGAACCACACCTACAGCCACGCTGACCTGACCACCCTGGATGCTGAGGGCGTGAAGGAAGAGCTGCAGCGTAACGAAGACGAGATTATGAGCATGTTCGGTGTCTCGTCGAAGCCGTACTTCCGCCCGCCCTACGGCCGCTACAACGATGCGGTGCTGAAGGCTGCCGGTGAGATTGGTTTTACCCGCCCGGTCATGTGGAACGGCACTACCGGTGACGAGGCGAAGACCAGCTCCCGCGTGATTTACATGCGCTGCATCCGCTACATGCTGCCGCAGCAGATTGTGCTGGGTCACCTGAACTACGAGACGATCATCCCGATCCTGGATAAGGTGAAGGGCCTGATTGATGACCGCGGCCTGACTGCGGTGACGGTTCGTGACTACTACGGTGACGCATCCGAGGAAGAGATTAAGGCGGCGGCTCCTTCGCCGACCCCCACCCCGGAGGAGAACACCCCCTCCCCCGAGGCAACTACGGAGGCGCCTACCCCTACCCCGGAGCCGACTACTGAGGCTCCGACTCAGGCGCCGACTACCCGCTATGAGGATGAGGCAGCGGCAAGCCAGCAGGCTACGACCGCTCCGGCGGCAACGACGGCTCCGCCGGCTCGTGCGACCGCCGCACCTGCGGCTACGACTGCTCCCGCGGCTACTGCCACGACCGCACCGGCGGCTGCCCGCCGATAGGGTCGCGTATTTCGCGTGTGCTAAGCCCCCTTGACCCGGTTCCTGTACGGATATTCCTGTGCAGAAGATTCTGTACGAACCGGCGCGAGGGGGCTTTGCCGTACCCGGCGGGAATAAACTCTGGGGAATAGCCGGGAATAAACACGGCAACCGGGGCGTTAGGTGAGCATACAGGCGGCAACGTGCCGCATCCGAGTATGAGAGGAATAGATAACATGCGTATTGATATTTGGTCCGATATTGTGTGCCCCTTCTGCTACGTGGGCAAGCGTAACCTGGAGCAGGCGCTCGCCGAGTTTGAGCACCGTGACGAGGTTGAGGTGGTGTGGCATAGTTTTGAGCTGGACCCGTCGGCTACGGAGCATCCTGCCGGTTCGCTGCCTGAGATGATTGCCGGTAAGTATCAGATGCCGTTGGAGCAGGCGATTGCGAGCCAGGAGTCGTTGGCGGAGCGTGCCCGCGAGGTGGGTTTGGATTTCAATTGGCGTCAGGCGCGTTACGGTAACACGTTTGATGCGCACCGTGTGATTCATTATGCGGCGGAGCAGGGTTTGGCGTCGGCGGCGCAGGAGGCGTTTAAGCTGGCGTACTTTACGCAGGGCCGTTCGGTGCAGGATCACGAGTCGATTCTGGATATTGCTTCTGAGATTGGCCTGGATACTGCTGAGGTTGAGGCGGTGTTGAAGAGCGACCGTTACGCGGCGGATGTGCGTGCTGATGAGCAGTTGGCGCGCCAGCTGGGCATTAATGGTGTGCCGTTCTTCTTGATTGAGTCGAAGTGGGCGGTCAGTGGTGCGCAGCCTGCGGAAGTGCTGGTGCAGGCGCTGCGTCAGGTGTGGGAGGAGACTCACCGTGTTGAGTTTTTGAACCCGCTAGCGGGCGCGGCTGGTGATGCTGCAGGTAACAATGCTGCGGAGGCGGGTCCGTCCTGCGATATGAACGGCAACTGCTCCTAGCCTCAGCCCGGCTAGAGCTAGCGGTTCTGGCTAGAGCTGTCCCGGCGGGGACTACTCCCCTAGCTCTCCCCGGCTCATACAGCCCCAGATATGGCGAAGCAACAGATATAGCGAAGCCCCCTTGTGCCGGTTCTGTGCGAACCGGTGCGAGGGGGCTTTGCCATGCCCGCACACTGTGTCTTTCCTTGTCGGGCTCTTTGTGGGCGGCTCGATGTTGTCTGCGGGTGGGGCTGTTTTCCTTTACACTGGAGTGTGTGTTCTACGGTGAACACGCTTGTCCACTCACTTCTAAAGGAATATTGTGTTGAAAATTCACGCCGCGACCGCTGGTGTTCTTGCGGGTGCCCTGCTTCTGACCGGTTGCTCTTCGTCTGTTCGTGCTCCGAAGTCTACGCCGTCTGCGTCATCGTCGACGTCTGCTTCGGCTAGCCCCTCTGTTTCGGCTTCCCCTACTGCTTCTTCGACGCCGAGTGCGTCTGCGTCTCCTTCGGAGTCTCCTACCCCGACGGAAACCCCGTCGCCTGTTCCGACGACTGAGGCTCCCGTGCAGGCTCCGTCCCAGGCACCGGCGGCTGAGGCGCCTTCTGTGGCGGCGCCGGCGGCTCCGGTTTCCGAGGCGCCCGCGCAGCAGGCACCGGTTCAGGAAGCTCCTGCTCAGGTCGCTACGGAGGCGCCGGTTCAGCAGGCGCCCGCGCAGGCTCCGGCGGCTGAGGCTCCTGCTCAGCAGGCTCCCGCTCAGCCGGTGCAGCAGGCTCCGGCGCAGTCGAGTGTTTATTACAAGAATTGTGATGCGGCTATTGCTGCGGGTGCGGCACCGTTGCATCGTGGCGAGCCGGGTTACCGCCCTGGTCTAGATAAAGACGGTGACGGCGTGGCGTGTGAGCCGAAGAAGAAGCATTAGGCTTCTGCCCCTCAGATATAGCGAAGCCCCCTTGTGCCGGTTCTTAGTTGAACCGGGGCAAGGGGGCTTCTTACTTTTTAGCGCTTCCAGGGCATGTTGTCCCAGAACTGTCCCATCTTAGATTTGGGAGGCGTGAGCTTACTCCTGTGAGTCTTAGCTTCAGAAGCCGTCTCATGAGCTTCTTCGTCTGTGGTTACCTCGTGGCTTGCTTGTTCCAGCTTGGCCTTGAGCTTGCTCTGCGGAGTTCGAAGACGTGACGGACGTTCCTCGGGTTCCTCGTCAACGTAGTACCCGTACTGCGTTGAGCTAAAGAGGTTTGATTCGCGGAATTCGTTAACCGGCACAAAGAACGGTTGAGGTTCCCCAGGTTCCTGAGCCTCAGACTCCTCAGCATCAGATTCCTCAGCTTCAGGTTCCGGGGATTCCATATCCTCAGCAACCTCGAGATCTGCAGACTCTTCCTCCTCTTCAGATTCCTCGTCCGAGAAATCCTCGTAGTAGCTTTCGTCGTACTCGTCAGTCTCAGTATCCAGATCTTCAGAGTCTTCCAACTCTTCAACCTCTACGTCTTCCGACTCTTCGATTTCTACATCTTCTGACTCGTAGTCTTCTACAGTTTCAGGGTCAGAATCCCAGGTATCTTCATACTGTTCTTCCTCAATACCTTCCTGAAGCTTGAAGGCCTCGATAACCTCGTTCTTGATGTCCTCAAGGAGTGCGCACATATCCTCGTACGACTTGTGTTGCACCATCTCAACGCCCATACGCACCGTGAGCTCTTCCGCGATTTTACGTTTGATATCACGGGCAGAGACTCCCCTCTCCAAACCGTAATCGCTGGGGGCGCCCACAGAGTTTAGGGCTCGAGCGAGAGCCAACGCCAAATCGCGGTTCGTCGAGATGGAGGTTCGGTCAAGAATCTGGTTGAGGTCATCTTCCGTGAGGTAGCCTCCCTCATCCATAACCTCGCCCAGGAGGTCGTAGGTCAGCCAGGTTCGACGTAGCACGTGACGGCGCAGGTTACCGATATGTCGAACTTCCTTCGAGGGGGCAAAACGTGCAAAAGCAGCCGCAGGAAGAACCCTCAGACCGATAAACTGCCACACCTCAATAGATTCAGCTTCACCACGAATCATGTGCAGGTTCTTGTGCAGAGCTTTACCGATACGGTGGGAGTACTCGTACTTCCACTTATCCCGATCATCAGCAAAAGCCTTAAGATTCTCGAGCTCTTTATCTACAATTCTGCGGAGACTCTTTAGAGTCGGCATCGGAATCTCGTTGCCGCCAATATTGAGGATTTCTAGATTCGTGTCGATTTCTCCGCAATCTACATTGCGTAGCGGAACCCCAGAGTTTTTCCATTCCTGCAACTCTATACCCGCTAGAAATTCTTCCAGGCGGTAGTAAAGATACTGTTCTTCCTGCTCTGCAGGCGCCTGAGTATTCTCAGGGCTAGTGTCCTGCTGGGCAGGCTCTACGCTCTGATGAACCATACCTACTTCCATCCCTTCTGCATGTACCCGGTAATACCGTCAATCTTGCTCTGCACGGAATTCCAATCCCTTTTCAGCGCGTCAATAAGTTCCGGAATCGTCATTGAGAAATTTTCTTTAATAATCCTCTGCGTAACGATTTGAAACTCTTCGCAATTTCCTTCAGTGAGTTCTTTCTGCGACGTATACAAAGAATTCTCGTTCAAATGAGCAACATAAATTTCTCGCACAAGAGTTGCCAAGAAATCTCGAGAAATAGCGGGTTCTAGAATTTCATAATCCTTTTCATCCCCTCGCACCAAAGCCTTACAAACCGGGTGTTTCGTATTCACAAATACTCGCACGCATCGTGAATACAACGCTTCCGGATTACTGGCATTGCACCTTACAACCCAGGGAGCATTTTTATCCCACTCTCGCACTCGAGAAAAATCAAGCTGCGAGAACGGCATACCAGCACCCTTAGCACTCAAAGACAGGCTGTCCTCTTGCACAGCAATATAGGCGGTTTCATCGGTGTTATATCCATCGATATTTAGGGCACCCGCCACTAGAGCTGCTCGGAGCTTTAGTTCTCCCGCAACCTTACGTCCAGGAATCTTGGCGCTAACAACCGCGACAAATGATTCCGAATCAAGCTGAACATCTCGGCTCTCATCAATGACGCTCCAGTGGGTCGGTCGACACTGGACCTCACAAATCAGTCGAGGCAGAGACTCCTCATTGCCCAGCACTCGACGGATTCCTTCAAGCCGTACTTTGACGGAGATGGAGAGTTCCAGATCAGTGTCGTAATCCCAGGTGGAGGGCAACTTATCCGGGTCAACAATTTCGCCGTTCTGATTACGGATATCCCATTCGCCCCATTCCACTTCATGCGGGAAAAGGGTGAGATGAGGATATGCCTTTACACGCTTACCTGCCATAGCTATTAGCCCTCCACCTCAAAAATATAGGTCTTACCCTTACGCAACGTGATGACCACGGAGCCCTGGCTCTCCTCGGAATCTTCAGGGCCGTCCCACTGCACATAAACATGACCCGCCTTTTGGGTGTCATTAGCGTCAGGGCCCCATCCTTCGCTCCAAGAAGGCTCAAGGTCGTGCGAGTCCGTGTACTCCAGAGTCCTCTCATCACCGGTTGCAATAGAGACCTTGATACCGATACGCTGACCAGCCTTCCAAGCACTACTGCAGGAGAAGCTAATGAAATACTGCACGTAATCAGGGTCCTGCGGGTGAACACCAGTCATTGCTGCAGACTCAATCGATACCGAGGCGCGACGAACAACGCCACCAGGGCGCTTTTTATTCTTGCCTTCGTCCTCCTCCGTCAGCTCAGTAACGACACCGCCTCCGGAGGACATAATCGGATTGAATCGAGCAAGCTTCTGCGAAATCTTCGACAAAGAACCCAGTGACCCGCTATCGCGCTTAGTGTCCTTCGATTCGAAAAGACTCTTCAGGCTCTTAGTGATATTCGAAGCAGCATAAACAACAATGTTCTTGTGCTTAGCATTTTCGAGAGAGCTCGGGTTCCATTCGTCATGGGCCGGAGGTTCAGCCTCTCGGAAGGCAACATCCGTTTCAAGGTCGGGCTTGAATACGCCGTACCAGGTGGCCTTTGAATCGTCCAGGTCATTTACCTTTCGGTACTGGACAACCAATTCAGCCTCATTACGCATCAAGCACACCGTGTTTTGCGGATAGATGGACCTTTCAGCGTTAATATCGTACGCACCTCGAGCAATTCTTAGGTATCCGATATTGTAGGAATCCCTTGCTCGCTTAAAAACAAAGCTCTTGTACTGGAAAACACCGTCAAATGACTCAGCATCAAAATTCATCCTTTGAAGCTCAGCCATTTTGCGAACATCAATAAGAGCTGCGCACAGCTGCTCGATTCCCTTATATTCAGGCTTATTCTTAAGGTCCTGAATTAAGACAGGATCATTGTTAATCCTGATATCCATAGACCTATTTCCATCTTCAACATCCAATTTGGGCCAAAGATGGTACATCACGATATTTTGAATCTTTTCGTGGGAACGCTCAATAATTCGACCCGGGTCGTCCAGAATCTTACCTTCATCGTCTGATACTTCCATAAGCTCTGCAGGCTTTGCATCAACGATAAGAATTGAGGTGCCGGTTTCTCCGTCATTAAAGTGACGAGAGAAAATAGCCTCACCCAGCCGACGAGCAGGTTCTCCCGTCAGAGGGAGAATGTTACCTGTTCCCTTAACTGTGGGTCCCTCATATCCCCACCAATGGCGACCGGTGTAGTTTCGACCGCCATACGTATACTCTTTGCCGAGGGCAACAGCGATGAGTCGGTAATCAATCTCGCCAGTTTTGGTCTTAAAGGCAGACCAGTAAATAACAGACTGAGACTCGCTCATATTGAAGGCAGCCGTTTTACCGAAGCCGTATGAGCCACCGTTACCTTGACCCTTGTTATCGCTACCAAGGTTCATCGTGAGGTTAACGAAGTTCTGGCTCTCCCCCTCCTCAACGGCTTCGTCGGGACGGTCCGGACCATCAAGACCGACGGTGCCACGGTCCCAAAATTCCAAGAAGTAGACGTCGCCGCGGTTAAAAGTCTGGTCGAGACCGGTGTACTTGCTGTGGATCTCAAAACCAGCTGCGAACACCTCGTTCCTCAGGGTATTCAGTACACCCTGGTTGGCGTGCCGAACCAAGCAACCGAACTCCGGCATGTGCCCTTCAAGGCGTGCGTCCCATGAGTTCTGGGCCATCTCTCGGGTGACCAGAGCAAGCGGGCTCAGATTGGGTCGGCCGAGGGTACGCGAGGCACCTCGAGCGGATATCGAACCAGTGTTTTTAGGAAGGGGGAACCAGTTAAGGCTCACGATGTTGTCTCCTTGCCCTGTAAAAGTTATGGGCACTATTGAATCGTACGGTGTGTGTTATTGGGGGTATAAAGCTCCGGGGTGGCATTATCCGGTGAAATGCCACCCCGAAACCTATACCCACTTGTGGGTGCTGAAGAAGCTATCTGAGGTTACTCCTTGTAGTCGCCCTCATCATCGCTTTCAGCAGCAGCCAGAATCGAGCTGTTCTCATCCAGTTCTTCCTCGTCGAGATGCAGGTCTTCAACCGAATTAGGAACAACCGAAATGAAGTTACCGTAGTTGGAGCCTGCCACCTGAGGAAGCACAACCGCATGCAAAACAACCGGTGCCACTGCGTCAAGGTCACGACGGCGGACACCCTTCTTTGCCTGGGAATGGGGGTTAACCACGTAAATTACCAGGAGCGGGACATTACCTTCCAGGTAACGCAAACCCAACTGCGCGGCACGGCTCTTGGCTGCCTTCAAAGCTTCGGTATCCGCGAACTTTCCGGCCTCAGCAAGAATCTTGAGGTCGACAATGGGGGTCTCACCAACAGCAAGAGCACCCAAATCAGCGATACCAGGCTCAGAGTTAACGTACGCGCTACGGGTTGCCATACGAATATCCAGACCGGCAAAGTTCTGCTGCGGCATATCCTTCTGGGTACCGGAATAGATAACGACATTCCAGTCCTGGTCGGCGTACTTCTCAATCCATTCAACCAGCTTCTCCGGGCCAGCCTCATAGTGCGAGGAGTGAGCTTTGAAGTCCTTGAAGTAGGACAGTACGACATCCACAGGCACGCCCGTAAAGAGATAACTACCGTTATTCTTATCGCGCAGTACCTCACGAGTACCGGAGACAGAATTGATAAGCGATTCAAATGCCTGGATATTGTGGTTCAGGATTTCGGCGTTCTTCTCCTCGAAGCGAGTCAGCTGGTGCAGCTTACCGCTGTAATCAACGCTGAGGGTCCTGGCGTGATACATCTTGTTTCGGGTGGTAACCTGCAACGAACCGGGGTGAGTACGAATCTTCACGCCAACGCTCTTGGGGGTGCTGCCCACAATGCGAATCTCTTCACGGATTTCATCCTCGACACCGGCAAGGTGGCGATAGTCATCCTGAAGGTCCCTGGTGGTCCACAGACGAATCAAATCATCGTATCGAGGACGGAAGCCGAACCAACGCCCCATCTGCAGAAGAGCGTCATAGGTTTTGCTCGTCCTGAGGTAGTAGGAGCTGATGAGACCCTCGAGAGTCAAACCACGGGCGAGAGTATTACCGCCGATGACCACATAGGTAGCCGGATTTGCGTCGTCGTATTCCAGACGTTCTTCAGAAGAGCCATTATCCACAATGCACTTGGTCTCGCGAATAGCCTGGCCTACAGCAAGCTTCAGCTCATCCCACGTGGGGTACGACTCATCGGGGCGGATAGCCTGCATACGAGCAACCTCTCGTTCGTACAGGTTCTGCATTGCCTCGTTCATCTCAGGCGTATCGTAGGCCTTCTTCAGCTCGTCGATGTACTCCTTAACGACATCCGCAGCCTCGAAGTGAGTCTGTACCCTGTACGAGAAGTGAATCAACATCGAGCTATGCTGCTTCTTTCCCGTGCGAAGACGGCGAAGAGCAGTGGCAATCATAAACCAGTGCACTGCATCTTTGAGGCTGGGAACCATCTCCGGCTCGTACCTCTTACCGGCGCGTTCCTCCGTCGGAGTCGGAGGACGCAAGATTTCAGCTTCCCAGTCATCGATATCACGCAACGCATCGATATCTACACCATCATTCAGCGCGCCGTCTTCGTCCTCGGTAGCCCACATGGGAGTACCAAAAATACGAGATGCGCCAATGTAGCCCTTCGGGCGTTCCAGGGCATAAATAAAGTCGGAGGGATACATACCCGGATAGTGTTCGACAGTCTTTCCTTCAGGATTCTCAGAATCGTCAGAATCTACATACTCGGTGTAGCGTTCATCATCATTGGGATCCATCAGAACATTCGCAAAGGGAGTAGCGGTGTATGCAACGTAAGAGCCTTGCTGAACCTGATCCCAAATTTTACGAATTCGCAGGTTAATACCGGAACATGCCTGGTCTTCCTTCGCGGTGTTGGGGGTTGCCTGGTCCGACTCATCGTCGATGATAAGCACGGGAGCGTCGTCCAGCAGACCCTCACGGTTTGCGGCTTCCAGTTGCTTGAGCAGATTGCCCAGACGGCTGGGGTTCTTCTTCACCACAGCAAAAATAACGTTGCTCTTGGTGCGCAGACCCGTTAGCAAAAGATCAGCATTCGGAGAGATATCACCCTCGATACTGGTCAGAGGGTAAACGCTCTTATCGGCGTCATGTAGGGAGGCCCTGACATCGGCATTTAGGCGTTCCTGAGTCTGGCGTCGCAGGTTGTTGTACATACCCGCCAAAACAATAACGAAACGGTAACCCTCGTCAACCGCCTTGGTGATAACCGCCGAGAAGTTCGCGGTCTTACCGGACTGCACGTAGCCGACAACAAGGCCCTTGTGGGTCAGATTCTTCGTAGCGGGATCGGCAAGAAGGCCGACAACCTTGCCGGATTCCTGATGAATAGTGGACGTACCGTCCTCACCAATCTTCTCAGTAAGCTTCCTACGCAGGTGGCTCCATCCGGCAGTATCGGGCTTCGAAGCGTCGTACCAGTGGTGGTAGTCTTCCTTAGCCGTAGCAGCCTCGTCGAACTCGCCCTTGGCGTTCGCGGCTTCACGTTCCTGAATGCTACGAAGTGCCCTCTCGTAGACGGGAACGATTGCGTCTTCCGGAATACCCGCGGCAACCATACCGTCAATTACCTGGCGGCATGCATCTTCGTACGAGATGAGTTCACGCGCAGCAGTGTCATAAATCTGCTGTTCCGGCTTGGAAATTTCCTCAGCCATTTTTCTCCTCATTGAAAAATAGAGATGTGAGTGATTACAGGAGCCAATGGTTAGCTTCCTCTGTGAGTTTAGCACTCGTTCTCACACGTCAGCACAGCTTTTCGTCATCACGATGCACCGTCAATCTACTAGAGTCAGGTTATTTTACTCCATGCAACAAAATCTACTTGGGGTAAGGGTGCGAGCAGGGCCCCCGGGCTGCTATTCTTAGAGGGTTTAACTCTGAAATACATAGACGGTTAATCTGTGTATTCAACCGGCACATGACACAACACTATGAACCGCGGAGAACCTTATGGCTGAGAAGCACACATCACCCTCACCCACAACCTACAAAATGGGTGAGCTCTTCTGTGGCCCCGGCGGCATTGCCCTGGGCGCGCACAACGCTGCCGATAAGGTACCCGGAGTCAAGGTTGAGCACGCCTGGGCTAATGACTACGACCCCACGACTGCGGATACCTACCGCGAAAATACCCCCGGTGCGTCTGAAGAGACCGTCTACGTCGGTGACGTTCGTGAGCTCAATACCGACGCGCTACCCCCGATTGATGGTTTTGCGTTCGGTTTTCCCTGCAATGATTTCAGCCTCGTAGGAAAGCAAAAAGGTATATTCGGTAAATACGGCCCCCTCTACACCTACGGAATCAACGTCCTCAAGAGCCATAAGCCTGAATGGTTCGTGGCAGAAAACGTGGGTGGTCTTTCTGGCGCTAACGAGGGTCTCGCATTCCCCTTCATTCTGCGTGAAATGCAGCGTGCGGGGTACACCGTTGTCGCTCATAAATACCGCTTCGAAGAGTACGGCCTCCCCCAGGCTCGACACCGCATCATTATCGTAGGCCTGCGTAATGACATTGCCGCGAAGGGTGCAGAGTTCAAGGTTCCGGCCCCTACCACTCTTGAACCTTCAAAGATGCGCACCTCTAAGCAGGCGATTACCGAACCGCCCATCCCCGAGTGGGCAACCAACAACGAGCCGACCCGTCAGTCTGAGGTGGTGAAGCAACGCCTCGCCTACATCAAGCCCGGCGAGAACGCTTTCAACGCTACCGATATGCCTGAGGAACTGCGCCTCAATGTACGTGGCGCTAAGCTCAGCCAGATTTATAAGCGTCTGGACCCCAATAAGCCCGCGTACACCGTCACCGGCTCCGGTGGCGGCGGAACACACATCTACCACTGGGAAGAGCCCCGCGCTCTCACCAACCGCGAGCGCGCACGCCTGCAGACTTTCCCTGACTGGTACAAGTTCATCGGCAGCAAGGAGAACGTACGTCGCCAGATTGGCATGGCGGTTCCGCCGGACGGTGCGCAGGTCGTGTTCGAGGCTCTTTTCAAGACTCTTGAAGGAATCTCCTACGAGAGCATCGAACCGAATATTGATGTAGAAAAGCGCATTCAGGCGATGGAAGATAAGCTCGAGGCAGATAAAGAAGACACTCTTTTCTAGGTAAAAGAAGGACGTATTCCCATGGAAATTTATTCGTCACTCATGGGCGACAACCTCGCTGAGCTTGTTCTCCAATCGCCGTATCCTCAGGACGATTGTGCCGGGCATGAGTTGTGGGCGGTTACCGGATATATCTCGCGAACTACCATTCTCAGCGCCCTGTATCAGGCTGACTTCACCCCCGGACGACGTTCCAAGGAAGCCGGCCATTGGGGCGAGATGAGCAAGTTTACCCCCGTCTCCACCACGCCTAAGATTCATCTTCTGATTGGTATGGCACGAGACGGTGCGGTGAGCATTACGACTCATGAAATCCTCAAGGAGTGGGTCAAGGCTAGTCGCGGGTACCTGGATATTCGTTACCCAGATCCCCGCGTCTCTCCCCTGGTGCATACCAAGCTCTACGCTTGGGCGCAGAACGGCTCCTTCGATATTGCCTACGCTGGCTCAGCTAACCTGTCGACGGACGGTCTCAACATTGGTCGTGACGCTTCGGAATGTCAGCAGGAGAACATTCTTGTGCCGGTGTCGGTGGAGTATGCGGAGAACTATATCGATACGCTTTTCGGCGCTTCGCTGAGCTGCACCGACCCTGTGGTTGATTCTCTCTTCACCTTCCCAGAAGCGCCCGCGGACGTCCTGGCGAATAAGTCTCTGCCTCCGGTTCCTCCGCTCCCCGAGCCTGAGACGGAACGTGAGGAACGGCTGAAGGACTTCTCCTCCATCAAGCTGTACCTGTACAGCCATGCTGGTAAGGGTTCTTCGTACAATTGCGGTTCCGGTATTAACTGGGGCCTGCGAGATATCCGAGCCAATAAGGATGAAGCCTACTTCGCGGTTCCCGCGAACATTGGGCGGTCAAATTTCTTCCCCGTGAAGAACACTCCCATTGTGGTGCACTGCGATGACGGTGAAGACCTCATTATGCGTGTTGCCAGCGGTTCCGACCGCTGCGGTAAGGACATGTCGACCATCCCGAACTCCGAGCTTGGCTCTTATATTCGTAAGCGCATGGGCCTCGACGAGGGCACCAAGGTTGGCATTCGCGAGCTACTCGATTACGGTCGCACATATGTCACCATCACCCGCACCTCTGAGGGTAACTACTACCTGGATTTCTCGCCCGAGACTGCGGAACCTGATGAGTTTGCTCTGCAGACCCCCGAGATTGTCAACGAGTTTTCCCATGAGGACGACTAGCGCCTTCGGCTGGTGCCCCCCTAGATGCGGCGATGCCCCCTCGTACTATTTCTAGTACAAGGGGGCTTCGTCGTATCAGCCTCGTTCTGTCAGCTCAGCCGGTGAGGTTAGCGCGGCTGGTAGGCGCGGGCACGCTCAGCGCGAGCACGGCGCGCCTCCGCATCCTGCAGGACCGGCACCAGCATACGCACCACCTGGCCCATACCGCGCAGCACCAAATTCAGCCACAAACCCACAGACCACACCGCCGCCACACGCGGATGCCCCGTGCGCATCCACCGCACACCCAGAAAAGACAGCGAATAATACAGCAGAAGCAGCAGCGACTCACGGAAACGGTGCACCTGCCGAAGGATAGGGTTCTGAGGAAGCTTCATCATGCCTCCCAGTATACCCACCGGAACCCCCGCCAAGGCTCCCCCGCACTACCCGTAATAGTCACGAATCGTGACCGTCGTCAACCCGCGCCGATCCAACAACGCCCGAATACGGTCCAGCTCAGACACCACACCCCGATAATTCAAATGCCCAATCACAATATGCTGAGCCAAAGCGTACTTCTCCGCATAGGCATACACCTCAGCCGAAGAAATATTAGACGAATCCGCCAACGACCCGTACCACAGAACCGGGCGCGTAAAACCACACGACGCCGCAGCCGCCAACACGCGCGCATCATAATACCCGTACGGCGGGCGGAAATACGGCTTCGAAGACACCCCAAACAGCCGCCTAATCTCCTCATCATTACGGGTCAACTCCTGAACAATCTGCTCATCCGTCAGGCTCGTCAACGCCGCATGACTATACGTATGGTTCGCAATCTGCAACTGACCACTCTTCACCAGCGGCAACAACAGGTCACGATGCTGCCTAAACGCCGGGTACTGACCGTTGATAAAAAAGGTGAGGCGCGTGCCGGTACGGCGGGAAAACTCCGCGTAGGCGCGCACCACCTCCGGGTCGGCACCGTCATCGACCGTCCACGCAATGTACTTTCCCTCACCGGGCAGGCCGGTCTGCGGGCCGTCCCAGGCACGAGCTTCGGGAACCGGGTTCGACGAGGTCGCAGTCGCAGAAGCGGTCTTAGATGCCGCGGCGGTCGGGGATGCAGTACCCGTTGCGGAAGGGGCAGCCGCCGAGCTTGCCGAGGGGCTCGCCGAGGCGCTACCCGACGCACTACCGGACGGGTTGCTCGATGGGGTACAACCGGCGAGGCCAAGACCCAGCACACCGAAGCCCACCGCGCCCAGACCAAAGGTACCAACGTGTTGTAAGAGTTCCCGTCGCCCCATGGAGGCGCGGGCAGAAGCACCCGCCACCGCCCGGTCAGCGGTGGGATCAGTAATAGCGGATTGACGAGTAGTGATAGGTGTTTCTGAGTGTGGAACAGTGTTCATATTACGAGTGTATGATGAGATCGCCGTCAGCTATCGAAAAATTCAAAATATTACTTAATGATTAACAATGGCGCTATTAAAGAACCTTTATGCACTTTCAGTCCCCTCACTCACCGAAGACCACGCTCAGCACACTAAGCTACCCGCACACCAGGCAATCCAAGTAATCCAGCTACAGCGCAGGCGCAATTCTAAGTACAGCAAGGCCCCTCCCCCAGAACACGTTCATAACGCGCCCGGGAAAGGGGCCTCAATATATAAGTTCACACAATCGTACATCCAAGTACGTGGAGAGAAACCTACTCGGACTCCGAAGCTTCCCGCTGCTCCGCCTGAACGGAATCCAGCGCATTCAGCGCCTCCAGCGCTGCAGCCTCCGCAGCCTCTTCAGCATCCGCCTCAGCCACACGCTCAGCATCCGACTCAGCAGAAGTCACCGCCGCCGGGTTCGTCAGAACCTTCACACCCATGCTGCGCAGCGCATCCGTATTCGTGATCGTCTCGTCATTATCAATCAGGTATACCTTGTACCCGTCATTCCGCAGGCGACGCATCAGCTCCAGGAGCATGCTCTGAGCGACCTCATCCACCGCGTACACGCGAGTCACATCCAGGGCAACCTTGGAACCCTCCATCGGGGATTCCACAATCTCACGAATCACGCGCTCCACACCCGCAAAACGGATGCGGCCCTGCAACTGAATCAGACGCATAGACTCATCGCCCGAACCAATCTGGTAGTTCGCGCGCAACGCCGAACGAGCCACCGTCGGCACGTTCATCACGTGCATGCCCATGTCATCCGAGAACTGCTCGAACAGCTCCACACCGCGCACACTGTTACCGTGACCGTCAAGGCGCGGCGAGAACGTTGCCACACCCAGCTGACCGGGCACCGCACCAATAATGCCGCCGCCCACGCCGCTCTTCGCCGGCACACCCACCTGGGTTGCCCAGTCACCCGCAGCGTTATACATGCCGCACGTGAACATGACGCTCAGCACCTGACGCACCACAGTCTTAGGAACCACCTGCTCACCCGTCACCGGATGCACACCATAGTTCGCCAAAGTCGCCGCCATCAACGCCAAATCCTTAACCGTCACCATCAGCGAGCACTGGCGGGTATAACCCTGCACCGCCACGGTCGGGTCGCCGGTCAGGATGCCGTGGCCGCGCAGCATGTGTGCAATCGCGTAGTTGCGGTGCGCATGCTCCAGCTCAGACTCGTACACGCGCTCATTCACCGACAGGCGACGGCCCGCAAACGCAGACAGGCCAGAAATGACGCGCTCCATGCGCTCACCCTGAGTCGCACCGGGAGGACCCACCAGCGAATGGGTGGTAATCGCGCCGGCGTTAATCATCGGGTTCAGCGGCTTGCCAGAGCCGTCCTCCAGGGACAGCTCGTTGAACGGCTCACCGGAAGGCTCCACGCCCACCTTCGCAAGCACGTCATCATAGCCGCGGTCCGCGAGCGCCAGGGCGTACACGAACGGCTTAGAAATCGACTGGATCGTGAACTCCACATCGGAGTCACCGGCGGCGTACTGCTCACCATCAACCATGGCGATAGACGCGGCGAGCTTGTCCGGGTCCACGGCGGCAAGTTCCGGAATGTAGTTTGCCAGCTCACCGGAGGTATCAGAAGCGACCGACTCGAGGGTCTCGGTCAGGTAAGTGGCAATAGGTGAATGCATAGTGTTCCGTATCTGCTGCTAATCGTGGTTGTTCTCGTCAAAAATCTATGGATGCGCCCGCCCGCTGTTCCGTTTCAGCTGGGCTGAGGCGCTCATCGTTGCAGGCTACCGCGACTGCCAAACTAAAGAGCCAGCCAGCGGACCTGTCAAAGTGTGCGGGTGAGGAGCACCTTTTGCTCCCTAAAGAGTGTATCTTTTGCATAGTTGAGCCACCAAATATAACGGTCGCCTCTCCCCCGCTATCTCTGGTTCTGGTACCTGTTCTGGCTTGCTATTTCTGCTCTATCTACCGCGGCGGGCAGACCTGCCGGCGAAGCATGGGCAAAATCTACGCGAGGCAAAACCTACGCGAGGCAAAACCTACGCGAGCCAGCCTACGGGTGGCGAATCGAAGCCGGCTCACGACCACCCAGCTCGGCGGTCTCCAGCTGGAAGGTCGAGTGCTCAACCGACACCTCAAAATGGCTCGCCACACACGAACGGATATGGTCCAGAATCGTCACCGCAGACCCGTCATGGAAGCATGAATCGGCAACCACCACGTGCGCGGTCACCACTGGCAGACCGGTCGCCACCATCGAGGCGTGCACATCGTGCACCTCTACAACGCCGTCAACGCGCAGCATGTGCTCACGCATCGCGTCCAGGTCCAGGCCGTCCGGGGTAAACTCCATGAGCACCGCCGTGGTCTGCTTCATCAAACGTACTGCACGCGGCACAATCAGCGCCGCAATGAATAGACCCGCCAGGGCATCCGCCTGGTAGAAGCCGGTCAGCCAAATCACGATAGCCGCCACAATCACGCCCAGCGAGCCCAGGGCGTCATTGAGCACCTCCAGGAACGCGGCACGCATATTGAAGTTCGCGTTCCTCGCCGTAGCCAGCACCGCAATACCAATAGCGTTCGCCACCAGGCCGACCACACCAAAGATCAGCAGCTCGGTGCCGGGCACCTCCGGCGGGGCGAACAGGCGATGCACGCCCTCCACCGCCGTGTAGATACCCACCGCCAGCAGCAGTACCGACTGCCCGAGGGCGGCAAGCACCTCAATACGGCGGAAACCCCACGTGCGGCGGGACGTTGCCGGGCGCGTCATGAGCGAAGCCGCCGTAAGCGCCACCAGCAGGCCCGAGGCATCCGTAACAGCGTGCGCCGTATCAGTCAGCAACGCAAGACTTCCGGTGACCAACGAACCAATCGCCTGCGCCAACACAATAACGACCGCCAGACTGAACGCAATCAGCAGGCGCGGACGCATCGAGGCGGCGTCCTCCGGGCTCGGGGCATGCGAATGGTCGTGGTGATGCCCGTGATGCCCGCCGTGGCCGTGATGTGCGTGCGCTCCCATGAGTGACTCCTCAACTATGAACTGTGTTGTTGACTATCGAGAGTTATCGGCAGATAGCAAAATCGCCCGATTCACAAGAACCGGGCGACAAGCTCCTCAACCGAGGAAAACGTGGAGATAAGGGGACTCGAACCCCTGACCCCCTGCATGCCATGCAGGTGCGCTACCAGCTGCGCCATATCCCCATATTCTGTTAGTGACCTCAACGAGGCAACATGAATATATTACACACACCACGGACAGCGATGCAAACCAGCGCACCCAAAAATCCAAAAAGTTCCCGGCGGGTAAGCAAGAAGGGCGGCCCCCGCGGCACCATACAGCGCCAGCAGAGCCCACCCCTCATCAGCTAAAAATTAAGCAGAAGCCTACGCCTCGTCCTGAGCGGGAATGATGCGTGCAGCATCTTCCTCAGTCTCACCCTCAATGTCGAAGGGAGCCTCGTTCTCAACGCCCAGCTCAATACGCGGAGCCTCAGCCCACAGACGATCCAGAGCGTAGAACTCGCGGTCCTCCTCGTGCTGAACGTGCACGACAATATCGCCGAAGTCCAGCAGAATCCAACGACCCGAGGAACGACCCTCACGGCGGACCGGCTTCAGGTCAGCCTGCTCACGCAGAGCGTCCTCAACCTCATCCGCAACAGCGTTCACGAGGCGCTCATTGTGGGCAGAAACCACCAGGAAGCCATCAATCAGACCCATCGTGTCAGATGCATCCACAGCGAACAGGTTCGTTCCCTGCTTCTCCTCCGCAGCGCGGGCGGCAATGCGCAGAGCCTCAATCGAGGACTGTGCAGCAGTCATATTTTCCTTCCTTGCCGGCAGAACACCCGCCGGCAGCACCCGCAACAGGGGTGCATTGTTCACGGCCTACTTAGGGCCAAAAATCATAATCAGACCAACAACGACCAGGGCGAGCAACAGCACAATCCACAGCCACGCCAGGGAGGGCTTCTGCGCAGGCTGCAGAACCTCTTCAGCCTTCTCAACAGCGCTCTCAGAAGCAGACTCTTCCTCAGCTTCCTTCGAAGCCTCAGCAGAAGCAGCCGAAGCAGCCTTCGACTCAGCCGGCTTAGACTCTTCAACCTCAGAGTCCTCTTCGGACTCCTCGGCAGTCTCCTCGACCAGTGCTTCTTCGGGATCCTGACGATCCACCATGCGCTGCAGCAGCTCCTCAACCTCATCCGGGCTCAGAGCAACAGTCGGGTCGCCGTCCACCGAATCCACGGTATCCCCTGCGGAGGCGCTATCCAGCACGCTCAGGTCAAGACCCTGCGCGTCCACCGCGCTCACGCGGGTGGGCAGCTCGTCAGCAGACTCTTCAACCTCAGCAACCTCAACAGTCTCTTCCTCAACGGAAGCGACCTCGGTCTGCTCAGCCTCAATATCAGAGCTGTCCAGCTCCTCAACCTTCGGCTCATCGCGCACCAGGTACTGGTGCAGCTCGGGTTCCGGCTTCTCCTCCTTGACCACGGCAATGACCGGGATCGAAGAAGTCATCGGGTTATCCACCGCAGAGGGGCTGGTCGCATCCACACGGTTCTGCGCGATCTCTTCGGGGCGCAGAACACGCAGGCTACTGGTCAGAGGAGCAGGCTCATGCAGCTTCTCCTCATCGTTCGCCTCAGTGTCAATCTTGCCCTGAGCCGCCAGCGCCGCAAAACGACGCTGAACAGCCAGAACCTGCGGGTCAATAGCGTCCGTATAAATCACGGAGCCCATGTTCGCAACAGGCTTCGCGGGCTCACCGCGGCGGTTCGCGCGCAGGTACTCGGCAACTTCTTCACGGTAGCGGGCAAGACGGCGCGGACCCATCACCTTAGTAGGCGGCGGCACCTCAATGCCGTCCTCGGTCACGTACGTCTCGTAGAGGTACGCTTCGTCCTCGCTATAGGGCTTCGAACCCGTAGCTTCACTCATGTGTTCCCTCATTATTCGTCGATTGGGGTGCCTGCCCAGACTCATCTTTCACGTGGGGCAAGCCGTCACGGTACGCCGTCAAGGCGTCCTTCTTGTACAGGCCGTACTTAGCAATGTACTGCACCACACCATCGGGCACCAGGTACCAGATGGGGGCGTCTGCAGCTGCGCGGCGACGAATATCGGTCGAAGAGATCGCCATCGCAGGAATCTTCAGGGTCGTAATATGACGACCCTCAGCCAGCGGCGGATCCAGATCATGATCGGGGCGGGTCACACCCACAAAAGTCGCCAAATCCCACAGCTTATGGGCATTACGCCAGGTCATAATCTGGCTGATCGCGTCCGCGCCGGTAATGAAGAACAGGTCAGCATCCGGGCGCAGGGCGCGCAGCTCGTTAAGCGTATCAAAGGTGTAGGTGGCGCCGCCACGGTCAATATCAATACGGCTCACCGTAAAACGCGGGTTCGACGCGGTTGCAATCACCGTCATCAGGTAGCGATGCTCAGCGTCACTCACGTGCCGCTCCCCCACCTTCTGCCAGGGCTGACCGGTCGGAACGAATACGACCTCATCCAGGTCGAACACGGCGGCAACTTCACTAGCTGCCACCAGGTGTCCGTGGTGAATCGGATCGAAGGTTCCACCCATCACGCCCAGACGCACCCGACCGGGAGTGCGCGGGGGAATCGACTCGGTGCTCGGAGCACCAAAATCAAGGTGAACAGGCTGGTCAGTCACAAATGCCGTCCTTGCTGGGGACAGAGACCGCACCACGGCAGCTAAAAAGCCACCACAGGCGCGGATGCGGGCAGGTACACAGAAGGTACGCAACACCGAAAAAGGTGCCCGCGTACATTCCCCTCTATGCTACCTGCTTACGGTCAAAAAAACCGAAATGACGGGGGTGAGCTAAGCCGCCAGTGGAATACCCAGCCAGCACGCCCGACCACAGGCTCACCCGCGTGTTCCGACACGCACATCCGGCGCGAGAGACAACCGCACAGCACACAAGAAAGTGCCGCGCACCGGGGCAAACCCCGGTACGCGGCACCACTCACTGTCTAGGCAACAGCTGTCTAGGCAACAGCTGTCTAGGCAACAGCTACGCTTCAGCTACTAGTCGTCAATGTTCGGCATGTCGATATTCTCGTCGACCTTGCCTTCCTTCAACTTCTTGCGGTACTCAACCGACTCGGTCCACACGCCTGCAACACGCTCGGACTCCAGCTCGGCACGAGCCTCCGCCTTCGCGTCCATACGCTCCTTGTACTCCACACGCTTCTGCGCACGAGTCGGGCGAATGATCTCTTCCAGACGAGCGTCCGTACCACGCGGGGAGGACAGCAACTCAGCGCCACCGACCATGGTCGGCTCCCAATCGAAGATCACCGAGTTGTCATTCTCACCAATCACCACGGCGTCACCGGCACGAGCACCAGCCTTGAACAGCTCATCCTCAACACCCAGGCGCGCCAGGCGGTCCGCCAGGTAGCCGACAGCCTCATCATTATTGAAGTCAGTCTGCTGAATCCAACGCTCAGGCTTCTCACCAATCACGCGGAATAGCGGCTCAAGGTTACGCTCCTCGCGGCGAATAATGAACTCCTGCTTCTTCTTACCGCGGAAGCCCTTCGGGCGAACCACAGGAGCCTCAACAACCACGCGCTCCGCTTCCTTCTCGGCAGCGGCACGAGCCACACGGTCCTCCTCCACGAGCTTTGCCATCGCAAAGATCAGGGACTTCAGACCCTCATGGGAAGCAGTCGAAATCTCGAAGACCTTGAAACCCATTTCCTCAAACTCGGGGCGAACAAACTCAGCCAGCTCACGAGCCTCAGGAACGTCAATCTTATTGAGCACCACAATCTGCGGACGCTCATGCAGCGGCACGGTCACACCCGCAGTCGGGTCAACCTCATAGTTCTGCAGCTCGCCGCGGATTACCTCAAAATCACTGATCGGGTCGCGGCCCGGCTCCAAAGTAGCGCAGTCAATCACGTGCACCAGAGCCGAAGAACGCTCCACATGGCGCAGGAAGCGGTGGCCCAGACCGCGGCCCTCCGAAGCGCCCTCAATCAGACCCGGAACATCCGCGACGGTGTAGCGAACATCGCCCGCCTGCACCACGCCCAGGTTCGGGATCAAAGTGGTGAACGGGTAGTCAGCAATCTTCGGACGCGCCGCAGAAATCGCAGCAATCAACGAAGACTTACCCGCCGAGGGGTAACCCACCAGAGCCACATCCGCAATGGACTTCAGCTCCAGAACAATATCAGCTTCTTCACCGGGGGTACCCAGCAGAGCAAAACCGGGAGCCTTACGCTTAGCCGAAGCCAACGCAGCGTTACCCAGACCGCCCATACCGCCACGGGCCGCAACATACTCGTCGCCCACACGCAGCAGGTCAGCCAAAACATTACCCTCGCGGTCCTTCACCACAGTACCCTGCGGCACGGTCAGAATCAGGTCCTCACCGTTAAAGCCGTGGTGCATATCGCCACGACCAATATCGCCATTCGGGGCGTGCTGGTGCGGGCTGTGGTGGTACTCCAGCAGGGTCGTGGTCTGGTTATCCACGCGCAGAATCACCGCGCCACCATTACCACCGTTACCGCCGTTAGGGCCGCCCAGGGGCTTAAACTTTTCACGTCGCACGGAGACGCAGCCGTTACCTCCGCGACCGCCAGATACATGCAAGACCACGCGGTCCACGAATTCTGCCACGGGTTCTCCTTATCTTGGAAAATCTTCACTTCGCCACCGCACGGCACACACCAATCATGCTGCGGATGCGGCGGCAGGCGCGACCGGGTTGGGGTGCGCCTCATCGTGGAGCCCAGCACGGGCGTCCACGGCATTCGAGGTCATAGCGAGAGGGGGTAGACTAACGCCTACCCCCTCTGCCCTAGCGGTGAGTATTACTCAGCTGCTGCCAGGATGTTAACGACCTTGCGGCCCTTGCGGGTACCGAATTCGACGGTGCCTGCTGCCAGAGCGAACAGGGTGTCGTCGCCACCGCGGCCAACGTTCAGGCCGGGGTGGAAGTGGGTGCCGCGCTGGCGAACGAGAATCTCGCCTGCGTTGACGGACTGGCCGCCGTAGCGCTTAACACCGAGGTACTGGGGGTTCGAGTCACGGCCGTTACGGGTGGAGCTTGCGCCCTTCTTGTGTGCCATTCTGTATTCCTACCTTAGGGTTGAATTCCGGTCGTTTCGATTACGCGTTGATAGCGGTAATCTTGACGGTGGTCAGCTCGGCGCGGAAGCCCTGACGCTTCTTGTAACCGGTCTTGTTCTTGTACTTCTGAATAACGATCTTCGGACCGCGCAGGTCCTCAACCTTCTCAGCAACAACCTTGGCGGAAGCCAGGGACTTTGCGTCAGCGGTGACCTTGTCACCGTCGACGAGCAGCAGCACGGGCAGCTCGATGGTGCTGCCGGGCTCGCCTGCAACACGGTCAAGGGTAACGAGGTCGCCTACGGAAACCTTCTCCTGGCGGCCGCCAGCGCGTACAATCGCGTATGCCACTATGGGACTCACTTTTCTCGACAACTTGCTTCTTGAATCTCACACGAATGAGCAGCCTGCGCTTTCATTGCTGTGCGCCCTCCCCCGCCAGTCGAATGACCGCGAACAAGGAGGAACGGCCCGTGCGTTCCGGCGGGATTGCCCGCCGAAGCCAACACGCGAGGCTCACCGGTGGTGTCTCTCTCCCGCACGTTTCGACTCAGCCGAATACTCGACCGCGCCGAAGACGATGCGGGTGGGAGCGGTGTCTCCCGCTGGCCCTGCGTCGATAGGGCTTCACTGAGATAAACACCAGTCCTTAAGGATACGGCATGATCTACGCGCCGCGCAATAGATAGTTTCACGGATTATCCGCAGACACCACGTGATGCTCCTCTAATACTGCACCGCACTCTTAGTAGCGCCTTTAAAATGACGCAGCACATGCACAGAAAAAAATAGCCTCGGTAGGGAAGTTCCGGCTCGCCCTACCGAGGCTATCTCATATACACACACCATCGGATTTCCGATGATCGGAAGCTAAAGACTAATCGTCCTTACCTTCACGCTTAATATCGGCAGCAGCAACGCCAATGCCGAACAAAACAGGAGCCGAAGCGTCATCAGCCACCGGAGCCACATCCGCAACAGAAGCGGAAGCAACCACGGAACCCTCAGCACGCTCGGAAGCGTCCACGGTCACGACCTGAGCACCGGCACCGGCACTCGAAGCCGCACGGCGAGTGCGACGCTTACGCGGGATCGAACCGGGCACCTGAGCCGCAGGCTTCTGAGCCTCCTCAACCGGAGCCTCAACCGCTGCGGGAGCTACGCCCACCACACCGGTCACCGCCGGAGCACCAATCACGCCGGTCACAACCGTACGAGACTCAGACTTCTCAACCTTATCAGCCTTCGCGGGTGCCTGCTCGGATACCACGCTCTGCTCAGCTGCCTTCTCGGCGCGCTTCTCATCAGCGGCACGACGAGCACGGCGGCGGGAGGCACGCGGAGTCTCGCGAACATCCTCAATGCGCAGGTCCTCACGCTCAACACGCTTGGACTCCTGAGCCTTCTGCACACCCGAGTTTACCTCAGCGGAGGTTGCCTCAGCGTTCTGCTGCTCGCGGTTCTGACGCTTGGACGAACGACGCTCCTCCGAACGATCCTCACGGCCCGAACGGAACGACTCACCCTCGGCGCGGGCAAGACGGCCAGCCTTCTGAGAAGCACGAGCCTTCGCCTCACCGGCGCGAATCGCCTCAAAACGATCCGAGGAGCGGCTAAAGCGCGGGTCGAGCTCCGGGTCAACGTGGTGCTCGTCCTCCAGCGCACCCGCGCCGGAATCCTCAACAGCGGCAATATCCGCATCGGTCAGCTCGCGACGCTGGCGGTTACGAGAAGACTTCTTCTCGCCACGCTTGGACGAACGACGCTCTTCCGAACGTTCCTGATCAGAACGCTCCTCAGCAGAGTCCTTCGAGGAATCCTCAGCGGACTCTTCCACGCGGTCAAACGCGCTCGCCAGCTGCTCCAGGGAGAAGCCGCCCTGCTCGCCAATCCAGTTGCCGCCGGTCACCTCAGCGACCTTGTCCTCACGCTGAGCAACCTCCGCGTGAGCCTGCTCGCTGGCAGCCTCGGCAATACCCTGAATCTCCTGCTCCAGCGAGAGCTCAGCGGTCTCCGCGCGGCGCGAACGCTTACGGCGCTTACGCTTCTTACGGGTCGAAGTGGTCTCCTCCGAAGCCTCATCAGCCTGAGCGGACGCGGCAGCCACCGCAGCCATAGCGTTACGGCGCTCAGCCTTCTTCGACTCCAGGGCGTCCTGCTTCTGCTGGTCACGAGAATCCTCGCGAGCAGCCGCACGGGCACGCTTACGGTCATTACGCTCGTGACGGTGGATGTAATCTGACGCGCCACCGCTACGACCGCTCAGCGGCTGATCGTGCACAATCAGGCCACGGCCAGCACACTGCTCACAGGGCTCCGAGAAGACCTCAAGCAGACCGGTACCCAGACGCTTACGGGTCATCTGAACCAGACCCAGCGAGGTCACCTCAGCCACCTGGTGCTTGGTGCGGTCACGGCCCAGGCACTCAATCAGGCGACGCAGAACCAGGTCACGGTTCGACTCAAGCACCATGTCAATGAAGTCAATGACGATAATGCCGCCGATGTCGCGCAGACGCAGCTGACGGACAATCTCCTCAGCAGCTTCCAGGTTGTTCTTGGTGACGGTCTCTTCCAGGTTGCCGCCGCTACCGGTGAACTTACCGGTGTTCACGTCCACCACGGTCATGGCTTCAGTACGGTCAATCACCAGCGAACCACCCGAAGGCAGGTACACCTTACGGTCCAGTGCCTTCGCCAGCTGCTCGTTGATGCGGTAGTGGTCGAAGAGGTCATCCGCGGAATCCCACTTCTGCAGGCGGGAAACCAGGTCCGGCGCCACGTACGTCACGTACGCCTCGATGGAATCCCACGCGTTCTCGCCCTGAACGATCATCGCGGTGAAGTCCTCGTTGAAGACGTCACGCACGGTCTTAATCATCAGGTCGGGCTCCTGGTAGAGCATCTCCGGAGCCAGCACCTTGCGGGAGTTAGCCTTCTCCTGAATCTCTTCCCACTGCGCACGCAGACGGTTAATGTCGTGGGTCAGCTCCTCCTCAGAAGCACCCTCCGCCGCGGTACGAACGATTACGCCAGCACCCTCGGGCAGCTTGTCCTTCAGAATCTTCTTCAGACGAGCACGCTCGGTGTCGGGCAGCTTGCGGGAAATACCGGTCATCGAACCACCCGGCACGTACACCAGGAAGCGGCCGGGTAGGGAAACCTGGCTGGTCAGGCGGGCACCCTTGTGGCCAATCGGGTCCTTGGTGACCTGCACCAGAACCGAATCGCCGGGCTTCAGGGCGTTCTCAATCTTGCGGGGTGCACCGTCCAGACCGGTGACATCCCAGTTGACCTCGCCCGCGTACAGCACAGCGTTGCGGCCGCGTCCAATGTCAACGAACGCAGCTTCCATGGACGGCAGAACGTTCTGAACCTTACCCAGGTACACGTTGCCGATCAGGGAATCCTGCTGGGTCTTGGACACGAAGTGCTCAGCCAGCACGCCGTCCTCAAGCACACCAATCTGGATGCGGCCGTCCTTCTGACGAACCAGCATCTGACGGTCCACAGACTCGCGGCGAGCCAGGAACTCAGCCTCAGTCACGATGTGGCGGCGGCGGCCCAGGGAGCGGGACTCGCGGCGGCGCACACGCTTCGCCTCCAGGCGGGTAGAACCGCGCACACCGGTCACAGTGTTGGATGCGTGAGAGTCAGCCAGTCGCGGCGCACGCACCTTGGTGACGGTCTCAACGTCGTCATCAACGCCGCCCTCAATCTCAATATCTTCGGTACCGCGGCGACGGCGACGACGACGGTGGCTCGTCACCTCAGCCTCAGCGGCAGCCTCCTCACGGCGGCGCTCCATGCGCTCCTTACGCTTCTGCTCCTCGGCAGCGGCGCGGCGTGCCTCACGCTCCAGCTTGGCGGCAACAGCGAGCTCGCTCAGCTCCTCCGGCTCGGGTGCCATGAACAGCGGCATCGCACCCATGGGGGTACGCGAGCGCAGCTCCTGCAGCTTTTCGCGCTGCAGGTCGCTAATGGTCTTTACGGGCTCGGGAGCTTCTGCGGGCTCCTCGGCGGCAGGTTCCTCAATTGCAGGTGCTTCAGCTACGGGCTCTGCCTCTGCGGAGTCAGCCTCAGTGTTCTCAGCCTGCTTCTCGGCAGTCTCAGTCTCCTCTGCCTCGGATTCAACCTCGGCTTCCGCTGCGGCCTCGCCCTCAACGAATTCAGCTTCGGCAGTCTCTTCTGCGGCTTCTTCGGTCTTTTCTGCCTTGGTCACCTTCTCGACCTTGGCAATCTCTTCGACCTTGGCGGTCTTCTCCACGGTCTCAGTCTTAGCAACCTTCTCAACCTTGGCGATCTCTTCAACCTTCGCGGTCTTCTCCTCAACAGCAGGCTCAGCCGCCTTTTTCTCAGCAGCCTCAAACAGGCTATCCAGAGTAGAAGCAACCTCGGTCTCAGACGCAGCGGGAGCGGCAACCTTCGGTGCCGGCGCGTGCTTAGCCTTAGCGTTACGCAGGTTGGTCAGGCCAGCCGCAATCGCCTCATCCAGGGGAACCTCAGGAGCCTTCTCCTTCTTCGGGCGACCCGGACGGCGGCGCTCAATACCCTGCTGGGCGTCAGAGCTCTCACGAACATTCTTACGCAGAGTTTCACGGGTCTCTGCAGAGGCGTTCTTCTCCTCCGCGAGGGCGTTCAGCGCCTCAAAAACCCCAAGTTCGACGTTCTTCTCGTCAGACATTAATCTTCTTTCGTTACACCCTGCTCCGCACCGCAAGGATTTTAACAGCGCGCATACAGCGCAAAGCCTAGTTGCTGTCACCGCGGCTCAAGCCTCACCCTACGGTGCGCGTTCATCGGCGCTACCGGGCACTATCTCGTTCAGTGCTTCTGCCGTAGGGGGCGAGCGGGCGGAACGCAGAGCGCGCCGCGACGGTCACAGCCACCTCGCTCTCGAGCACGGCACGCTCACACCCTTCCTGGGTGCCCTGCCGGTCTTCGGGTTTCTTCGCCGAGGCGGGCGGCCCGCGCGGTGCGACAGTTATGCTCCGCGGCTTATAGCCGGCGCTCTTCGGGTACTCTCCCTCGATGCGTTGGTGGGGATCTTTATGCGCGTGCGGGGCGCACAAGACACCGTGTTCCATTATACCCGGTAGAGAGTACCTCTAAGCCACCCCACCCATCCTATCTGGGCTCCACCTCCCGGCAGGATGCGCGGGCACATTACTACGGGCACCTTGCAGCAGGCACATTGCTGCGAGCACGCTGCGGCGGGCGCATGGCGGGTACAGCAAAGCCGGGCATGCCACTACGCACCACCCGGCTTCAAAAACTTTCAGAGGAGGGGCTAGTCCAGACCCAGCTCCGCATCGCGCGCCTCACGAGCCTGCTGAGCAAGCTTCGGGTCGGTCGGCAGGTACTCCGGACCGGAACCGGTCGCAAACGGAACACCCAGAATGAAAACAAACGGAGAAACCACCAGCAGAATCACCCACAGCAACGAGAAGTGACCGGCGGTCAGCAACAGCAGGGCAGTCAGAAAAATAACGGCAGCAGCGCCCATTGCGGCAATTCCGGCAGTCTTCACGGTTCTCCTCGAAGGGGTATCAAGAATCTAGTGTCCAGCAGAACGGCAGGCAGTCAACGCTGCGGGTGAAACCCGCGGACGGCTCCGGCTGACGCCGCTCAAGAATATACCTGACCATTATACGCACCCGCGCCGCCTCCCCGCTGACCGCCGCCGGCAAGGTTGCCGGCGCCTCCCCCACTACCCGGAACATTCTTCCCGGCACAATCTGCCTGCGGGTACAGCAACGCCCCGGCACCAACAAGTACCGGGGCGTTGAATGTTCGGGGCATCAGCCCTCAAATGCTTAGCGCATCATATTCACAATGACCTCAAAGAAGCGGATCACAATAATGCCGAAAATCAGGATCAGCCACAGGCTAATCGCAAACCAGGACCAGCCGCGAGCGCTCTCACGCATCGACTGCGACGCCGGAATAACACCCGCCGAAATATTGCGGACCGTGGTCTTTACAAAAAGCGTGATGGTCATAACCCACACGATCATGCAGAACAGGCACAGGGCATTAATCTGGAACGTCGTCTGGTACCACAGCCACATAATGAAGGCGGTCGCCGCAGCCAAACCAATGTTCATGCACACCCAGAACCACTTCTTAAACTGTGCACCCGCCATGATTGCGGCACCGATAGTCACCACAATCGAGAAGCCCACCAGACCAATGAACGGGTTCGGGAAGCCGAAAGCTTCCGCCTGCGGGGTGCGCATCACCGTGCCGCAGCTGAGCAGGGCGTTGATATCGCAGACCGTGGAGTGGCCGGCATCAATGTAAATCTGCAGGCGCTCGTACACCAGAATCGCTGAAGAAATGAGTGCGATCAGGCCGGCGCCAACCAGCCAGAATCCGAGCTGTCGGTCTGAGTAGCTGCCCGGGGTTCCCGTGTGCCCGTGCTGCGCTTCTTTTTCAGCGTGGGTGGGCTCGGTAGTACTCGATGCGGCGGTACTCATACGACTCCTTTAGATAGTGTTTTACGGTGATACTCACCGGCGCGGCATAGCCAGCACCCCGGAAGCAGTACCCCATTTATCCTAGCCTCTCACATTGCTCAATAGCACGCCATTAGCTTCTACATTTACTATATGACGCCTCAGATCATGCAAATAGGCGCGTTTTTGTGACGTACCTTAAACACAAAAGCCCCGGAAGGAGCCCGCAACGTAGCGGCGGGCGGGACCTTCCGGGGCATGGTGCGCATGTTTTCTATGGCATTCGCCTCATCGACGCGCGGCGGCTCCCACGGCAACTACCGTGGAGCGCACAGACGGCACGTGAGGGCAGTGCGTTAGGGCAGCGGGTGGGTGTACGACTCATCAAAGAACAGCTGCTCCAGCTCCACCGCGCGGCTAAAGAACTCGCGGGCAGCCTGCGCATCCGACGGGCCCACACGGTCCAGTTCGCGGCGCAGGAAATCAACCAGCTCACGAAACTCCGGGTAGTCGTGAAGGCTAATCCACTCGTGGTGCACAAAAGATTCAGGACGCTTGGCGGGAGCCTTCGACGCCCAATCCAGGTACAGGCCCTCGCAAACCACCAGCACCGACAGGATCGCCGCGTAGCTGCCGCTAGCCGCCGCGTCGAGGAAGAGACGCTTGAAGCCGGTGGTCGCCTCCGTATCGGGCATGGAATCACGCTGATGCTCAGTCACGCCGAGAGTTTCAAAACAACGCAGGAAGTAGGTGTTCTCATCGCCCGCAATCTCGCCGGCAAACTGCGCCAAGCGCAGGCGACCCGCGAGAGTATCAGCGTTAGCAATCGCGCCACCAATCAGGGCGAGGAAGGTATCGAGGAAACGGTAGTCCTGCACCAGGTACCCCGCCATGACCTGCGGGGCGATCGAGCCGTCAAAAAGCTCAGCAACAAAGCGGTGATTCGTGGCGGAAAGCCAGGTGTCGAGGTTCTCCTGGCGCAGCGTCTCCGTGAACGAATCGGTGCCAATCAAATCGGTGAAGGGTGCGGGCATGATGGGTGCCTTTCACTATGTGGCATACCGTCGCTGGTATGCGTATGTGTGCGGGTGTGTTGGTGCGGCCTCAGGCGTTGGGGCCGGCGCCTCAGCGAATATAGCACCGTGACGCCAAGGCGTGCCCGGTTTTGCGCCCCGGTGCCCGCAAATTTTCGTTCTTTTCGATTTTTGGGTGGGTGAGGGCGGATGATGCCGGTCAAACTCGCGCGATTGGGGTTAGGTGAGAGCCTATGGGAACACGTGAGAAATCATGCGTTCGAGTGGGACTATGAGGGCAAAGGCATAAAAAGCGGGGGCACGAAAAAACGGGGTGCCACTCCCCCAGCCAGTAAATACTAGAAATACTAGCCGGAGGACGGCACCCCGCCTTCTTATCAATAACCTCAGTGGGCTTTATTCGTCTTCAGAGTCATCGTCACCGAAGAAATCATCGGTGTACGAATCCCCCAGCGGCAGACCCAGCGAATCCTCCAGCGAAGAACCCGCCGCAGACTCGCCACCCAGCTCAGCCATGATGCCGTCCAGCAGCTCATCCGGCTCAGCAGAGGCAGCCGCAGCCGCCGCGGCAGCCAGAGTCGAAGCCGACGCCGCGCCCGCAGAACCCGCATAAGCACCCTCGGCGCCCAGCTCATCCGGCAGCTCCTCAGCCTCAGCGCCGGGGGTCTTCGCCTGCTCATGCGCAGCCAGCAGGGTACGCGCCTCACCGATGACCGTAATCGAACCGGTAATCAGCACGCCCGCCGACTCCTGCTCGAAGAGGGCGTTCTCCATGGCGGTGGCAATCGCCTCGTCCAGGTGCTCGAACACCTCAATCGAGTCTTCGTCCAGACCAGCGTCCAGGGCGAGCTCGTGCAGACGCTCCGGCGCAATCGCACGCGGCGAATCCGACGCCGCCAAGTACAGGCGGAACGTGCCGTCCGAAGCGTCCACGTACTCTTCGCGCATGGTCTCAAACATGCCCAGAGCATCCTTCTCACCCAAAATACCGACCACGGAATGCAGGTGCGACAGCTTGAACGCCTCAGTCAGCGCAGCCGCGGAAGCACGCACGCCGTGCGGGTTGTGGCCCGCATCCAGGATGGTCAGCGGCTCGGTGCGCACAACCTCCAGACGGCCCGGCGAGCGCACCGTCTCAAACGCGGTACGCACCACGTCCTCGGGTAGCTGACGCTGACCGCCGAAGAACGCCTCCACGGCGGCAAGAGCCACCACGGCGTTCTGTGCCTGATGCGCACCGTGCAGGGACAGCGGCACATCCGGGTACTCGCCCGCCAGACCGCGCAGGGTCAGCAGCTGACCGCCGACCGCAAGCTCACGGGAGACAACGCCGAACTCCACGCCCTCAAAGGCGAAGGATGCTTCCTTCTCGCGGGCGGAGGCGAGCAGCACGTCCGCCGCTTCCGGGTCCTGTGCCGCAGAAATCAGGAAGCCGCCGGGCTTGATAATGCCGGACTTTTCGGTCGCGATCTCGGCGAGGGTTTCGCCGAGCATATCGGTGTGGTCCAGACCGATCGGGGTGACCACGGAAACCACGCCGTCGGCAACGTTCGTGGAGTCCCAGGTGCCGCCGATACCGACCTCGAGCACCACCACGTCTACCGGCTCATCCGCGAAAATCGCGAAGGCGAGCACGGTAACGGACTCGAAGAAGGTCAGCGCGGGCTCGCCGCGGGAGGTCATCTCTGCGTCCACAATCTGCAGGTAGGGGGCGATTTCATCCCAAATGCGCACGAAGGTGGCGTCCGGTACGGGCGCGCCGTTAATGCAGATACGCTCGGTAACGCTTTCGAGGTGCGGGCTGGTAAAGCGGCCCACGCGCAGGTCGTGGCCGAGCAGCAGCGCCTCAATCATGCGGGCGGTGCTGGTCTTGCCGTTCGTGCCGGTGATGTGGATGACCGGCGCGGCACGGTGCACGTCGCCGAGGATTTCGACGGCGCGGGCTACGGCGTCCAGGCGCGGCGCCATCTTGTTTTCGGGTGCTCGCGCCAGCAGTTCACCGTAGACCCGCTCCACGCCCTCGGGGTCGGGAATTGCGGGGTAATTCTTCTCGCTCATTGTTCTCCTCACTGGGATAGCCGGACTGGGATAACCAGCCAGTGCCGGCGGGGGCCCACCGTGCGGCGGAATAACCGTGCGGCGGGATAGACGACGGGCCGCCCCGCCCAATCAAGGGGGCGGGACGGCCGTACGGTTCAGGCGTTTTATGCCTTGGCGACGCTAATGCTCAGCTCGGCTGCTTCGCTCAGCTGCAGGGACACGGCGAGGGTTTCGCCGGTCACCAGTGCTTCGTTGGTGCGCAGAGCTGCCAGAGTTTCCTCCGGTGCCGCGATGCTCAGGTTGATGCGGTCCGCAACGTTCAGGTCGGCGTCCTTACGTGCCTGCTGAATAGCGCGGATGGTGTCGCGGGCGATGCCTTCGGCAACCAGCTCGTCGGTCAGCTCAATGTTGAGGACCAGGAAGCCGCCGGGCAGAACCGCAGCCGCAGTGTGCTCAGCACCCTCAGCGTCAGCGGCAACCACGGTTGCCAGCTCGTATTCGCCCTCTTCCAGAGCCAGGCCGCCGTCCAGAGCTGCCACGCCGACCAGGACGGTACCGTCCTCGGTCACGGTCCAGTCACCGGACTTGGATGCCTTAATGGCAACCTGCACCTGCTTGCCCAGGCGCGGACCTGCCGCACGTGCGTTGACCTTCAGCTGCTGGGAGATGCCGTAGTCGGCGGGGTCGACGGTGTCGGCGCTGACCAGCTCCACCTGGCGCAGGTTCAACTCGTCCTCGACGATGTTCGCGAAGTACTCCGCGCCCTTCTCACCGAAAGCGGTACCCAGGGCAGCGAACTGCTCGGGTGCGATTGCCACGGTCATCTTCTGCAGCGGCTGGCGCACGCGGATCTTCTTTTCCTTGCGCAGTGCCGAACCTGCGGAGCAGACCTCACGCACGGTCTGCATGAGAGCCAGCAGGTCAGACTCGTCAGCGAAAGCGGATGCCTCGGGCCAGTCAGCCAGGTGCACGGAGCGTTCACCGGTGAGGCCGCGGTAGATTTCCTCGCTGCTGAGCGGCAGCAGGGACGCGGCGACCTTCGACACGGTCACCAGTGCGGTGTAGAGGGTGTCGAATGCGTCGGTATCTTCGTTGAAGAAGCGCTCGCGGGAGCGGCGCACGTACCAGTTGGTCAGTGCGTCGGCGTACTGGCGCAGGGATTCGCAGGCGTTCCAGATGTCGTAGGAGTCCATCGCTGCGGTGACCTGCTCGATGAGTTCGCGGGTCTTGCCGAGGATGAAGCGGTCCATCACGTGCTGCGAGTCGTACTTGAGCTTTGCGCTGTAGCCTTCGCCGTTGTTGGCGGCGTTAGCGTACAGGGCGAAGAAGTGGTAGACGTTCCACAGCGGCAGCATGACCTGGCGAACACCCTCGCGGATACCCTGTTCGGTCACGATCAGGTTGCCGCCGCGCAGGATCGGGGAGGACATCAGGAACCAGCGCATTGCGTCGGAGCCGTCGCGGTCGAGGACCTCGGAGACGTCCGGGTAGTTACGCAGGGACTTGGACATCTTCTGGCCGTCCGAGCCGAGCACAATACCGTGGCTGATGACGTTCTTGAACGCGGGGCGGTCGAAGAGCGCGGTCGCCAGTACGTGCAGCACGTAGAACCAGCCGCGGGTCTGACCGATGTACTCGACGATGAAGTCTGCCGGGTAGTGGTTCTCGAACCATTCCTGGTTCTCGAAGGGGTAGTGCACCTGTGCGTAGGGCATGGAGCCGGAGTCGAACCAGACGTCGAGCACGTCTTCCACGCGGCGCATGGTGGACTTGCCGGTCGGGTCGTCCGGGTTCGGGCGGGTCAGCTCGTCAATGTACGGGCGGTGCAGGTCGGGTTCGCCGTCCTTGTTTAGGGGCAGGCGGCCGAAGTCTGCCTTGAGCTCTTCGAGGGAGCCGTACACGTCCATGCGCGGGTAGTTCGGGTCGTCCGAAACCCACACGGGGATCGGGGAGCCCCAGAAGCGGTTACGGGAGATGGACCAGTCGCGTGCGTTCTCAACCCACTTGCCGAACTGGCCGTACTTCACGTTTTCCGGAATCCAGTTGATCTGCTTGTTCAGCTCGTACATGCGGTCCTTGAAGTCGGTGACCTTCACGTACCAGGAGGTGATTGCACGGTAGATGAGCGGGGTGCGGCAGCGCCAGCAGTGCGGGTAGGAGTGCACGTAGGACTTCTCGCGGATCAGCACATCGTCTGCCTTGAGGGCGTTGATGATGGTGCGGTTCGCGTCGAATGCCTGCACGCCTGCAATCTCAGCCAGGGCGGTGGAGCCGGAGGCGGTGGGCTCGGCGAAGAGGTTCAGGAACTTTGCTCCTTCGTCGAGGGAGAGGATCACGGGGATGCCGTAGCCTTCACAGACCTTCTGGTCGTCTTCACCGTAGGCGGGTGCCTGGTGGACGATGCCGGTACCGTCACCGGTGGTGACGTAGTCGGCGACGAGGATCTGCCAGGAGGTTTCGGTGCCCCACTTTTCGGTGTCCGCGAAGTAGTCCCAGAGCGGGGTGTAGCGCACGTGCTCGAGCTGGGAGCCGGTGTAGCGTGCGGTGACGGCTGCGGCGGCATCCTCGGCGGGGTTGTCACCTTCGTAGCCGAGGTCCTTGGCGTAGGAGCCGAGCAGGTCGGAGGCGATTAGGAAGGAGCGGCCCTCGAACTTGCCTGCACCGGGTACGACGGAGTATTCAATCTCGGGTCCAACGGCGAGCGCCTGGTTGGTGGGCAGGGTCCAGGGGGTGGTGGTCCATGCGAGTGCTTCGACGCCGTCGAGTTCTGCGGCGACCTTCTCGTCAGCGCCGAGGGCGGTGTCTGCGGTGAGGCGGAATGCGACGGTGACGGTCTGGTCCTGGCGGTCCTTGTACACGTCGTCGTCCATGCGCAGCTCGTGGTTGGAGAGGGGGGTCTCGTCCTTCCAGCAGTAGGGCAGCACGCGGAAGCCCTGGTAGGTCAGGCCCTTATCGTAGAGGCGCTTGAACGCCCAGATGACGGACTCCATGTACTCAACGTTCAGAGTCTTGTAGTCGTTTTCAAAGTCGACCCAGCGTGCCTGGCGGGTGACGTACTTTTCCCACTCGTTGGTGTACTTGAGCACGGATGCGCGGGCAGCGTCGTTGAAGTTGTCGATGCCCATTTCGAGGATTTCGCGCTTGTCGGTCATGCCGAGCTGCTTCATTGCCTCGAGTTCTGCGGGCAGGCCGTGGGTGTCCCAGCCGAAGCGGCGTTCTACCTTGTGGCCGCGCTGAGTCTGGTAGCGTGCGACGAGGTCCTTGGCGTAGCCGGTGAGCAGGTGGCCGTAGTGGGGCAGGCCGTTAGCGAAGGGAGGGCCGTCGTAGAAGACGAATTCGTTTTCGCCGTTTTCGCCTGCGGGGCGGTTCTCGACGGATGCGGAGAAGGTGTTGTCCTTCTTCCAGTAGTCGAGGACTGCCTCTTCGAGTGCGGGGAACTTGGGCGATGCGGTGACGCCGCTTCCTGCGGCTTCGAAGGCGCTCGCCTTGGGGTAAACATGGGACATGTGTTTGTGCGCCCTTATCTGTTGTTCTCAACGCTGAGAGGTTGGGGCGACAGGGTACGTAGCACTCGTCGTCCGCACCGTTTCAGCGGGTGAGGATTGACATGACGGGTGCAAGGACGCCTAGGCATCGCTGACTTGCCCGGGTTGTGCCGGGGGTCGGGATGCGGCGCGGTACCACCTTGCTTACTGATTTAACAGCTCAACGCACCGAACCCTCCCGGGGCTAGCGGGGTGTCGCGTGTCCGCGATACCTAGCCACCGGAAGAGCGGCGCGTTGGGCGGGTATCAGTCGCTTATTACAGCTATATCGGGCTTAACCGTCCGGTTCTACTGGGACTACATCTCTTCCGCTAAGACACCCTCGCCGCAGCGATTGGCGGGTGCCCGCAGGTGCGGTCCGTTCTTCCGAATTGCTCGCCGGTGATGGCCGGGTCGTTGCAAACACTAATAGTTTATGTGGCTTTTGTGCCTGTATGCAACCCCGCAGGGTGTGGGTTTGAACAGTACTATTCAGATGCGCCGATGCCGGGGACACAAAACAGAATGGTTCTTCGTTCGGCGATATTTAGAGCGAGTAGGGGGCTTAAGGGGTCTTGCCCCACCCCGCACTCGGGCGTGTTTAAGGATGTATGTTTTTACATTCCTTGCGTGTTGCTTTAAGTGGGTTTCGATTTTTTCAAGGGAGCCTGCGGGATTAGTGTCGGTACAACCACAAGATATGGGGTGAACACCGATGTAATTCCACTAGATATTCACCTCTGCAAGTTTTCATCCCCTCAGTATTCCGTGTGGGAACCGGTTTTTCCGGATGGTTCAGCAATGCATAGCGGGTGAATAGAGTGCATATTTGGGGATTGCCGAGCGGGTTTCCCCTTATTGAATCGGGTATTTCTTCTGGACTATTGAAGACTTCCTTACGGTCAGAAGATTAAACTAAACACCCTCCTCTCCCCCGCCTTTTGGAAATACTGAGGCGCAGCTCTTTTATTTTTCAAGTCATAAATATGACCGAAATCACTTAGCTCGACATGCGCGCAACCCCCTCGCCAAGTAGTCGCCTCCATCACATAACTCCTCACCAGCAGGGGGCAGCCGTAATACTTTACAGTGATTGATATCTTGAATGCCCCATAGGCTCTCAGGGATTACTAAGGTGCTTTTTCGTGCATTTTGAGCTCAAAATAGTCTAAAATGAATCGTGTAACACATCAATGATGATTCGATAACATCTACCCTCTCACCGGGGCGCGACCACAGCAGTCTCAGAACAGCTGTCTCAACGATGAGTTCACCAGTACCCCTCGCCCACGGCGTGAGGTACACCCGAGGTCACTTCCGGAACGGAGTCTGAAACCGCGGCATTTGCCTAAAGTTTTTACCCCTTTCACGACCTCATCCAACACGCCATACAACCACGCGCCCGCCGCCGGGTGCCCCGAGCCTGCCTCGGCAAAAATCAAGGAGTTCACCGATGCTCTCACCCTCTTCGAGCACCCGTTCCGCCGTTTCCCGCCTTATGAGCCGCCGCACCCTGCTACTCGGTGGCGTGGCAACCCTCATGGCTGGTTGCGCCTCCGATATTCGCCCGCTGAGCGAAGAGGCGAAGGCTAAGATCGGCTCCCCCACTTCTTCTGCGAGCGCGACCGCTAGTTCTTCTGCGAGCACTTCCGCTTCACCGTCTGCCTCGGCAACGGCTTCGGCAAGCGCTAAGAGCAGTTCATCCGGCGCGGCGCGCGTACCCGTATCTAAGGATGCACTCGTTGAGGGTTGGGAAAAGTACCCCGGCCCCCTGAAGCTGACCGGCGAATACATGGGTGAGTACCAGCCCGCAACGGATTCCTCCCCGGCGAAGAACGTACCCAAGCCCCTCAAGACCGTTCCGCACCGTGAGGAACCAACGTTCCAGGGCGCCTACGAGACCTTGCGCGCATACTACAGCGCACAGATTACCGCACTCAAGGATGGCCGCTATGCAGATCAGGCGATTGAGCTGACCTACCCGGCAGACAAGAGCGCCATCGACGAGGTCAAGGCGGTCAAGGAACTGTATGAGCAGAACGGCTGGTACATGGACTTCACGTGCAGCATTTCCATGCGGAATACGGAGCCTCGAACCGCCCTGAAGAACGGTGACGGCTATGTAGAAATCATGATAGACGCCAAGTATTCTGCCACCGCCATCCATCAGCCGGACGGCTCCGAACGCAAGATACCGGCGATTACTCAGGTAGCCATTCCGCACGTGATGCTCTACACCGAGGGTAAGTGGTGGCGAATCGGCAACGACTATCTGAATGGCGGCAAGGGCTCTTCCGATTCTTCCGACTCTTCTAGTTCCGGAGGTTCCGGTTCCGCTGGTTCTAGCGGTTCTTCGGGTCGCGGCTCCACTAAGGTCTAAATCCGCAGGGGTCTAATACCCCCGGTCGAGAGCCGCCCCATCTCACCAATTTCATACGCACTAGCCCAAAGTCGTTGAGGCACAGTTCCCCCTGCACCTCACCGACTTTGGGTTATTGTGCCTTAAAGACAATGTCCAGGGTTTTTTGACGAAGTTTTAAAACCAGTCTTCTATAGTAAGAAGTGGATACTTCATACCGCCGCAGTTCACGCTCCGGCACACCCGTATCCCGGTACCCCCCCTGTACCGCGCACCATACAAAACGATGAGGAAGAGTCTCTCGTACGCATCGCAGCGTTGCGAGTTACCTCGATCAACCACTTTCAGGAGATACCATGTCCTTCCGGCCGAGTGCACACACCAGCTTCTCTGCTAACGACCGAAACGGATTGACCCGCCGCACCGTTCTTTTTGGCGGTCTGACCGCCGGTGCTTTGACTCTAGCAGGATGCGCCTTCAACAAGGATATTCGCCCCACCGGTAGCGGCGACACTTTCTCCGGCTCCCCGAGCGCCTCTCCCTCGGCGTCTGCGTCGGCTTCGCCTTCTGAGTCTGCCTCGGCTTCGGCATCCGCTTCGTCTTCGTCCTCGTCAAGCCGTAACAGCGCGAAGATTATTCCGTCTGACGAGTTCTTGAAGGACTATAAGAAGTACATTGGCGACGTCAAGTACGAGTACAAGCCCGCCATTGCGCACTATGTTGAGCCGACCGACACCTCCCCCGCGAAGAACGTTCCGATCCCGGTCATTGATACTGTGGCTCAGCGTACCGTCTCCCTCGAGGGCGCCTACAAGACCCTGGCTGCTTACCAGAGCGCGTATATTGCCGCGATGTACAACGGCGACCTGCAGTACCTCAAGGGTCTGATCCACGGCGCTGACAGCGGTCTGGTCAACAACCTGAAGGCTATCGCTAAGCTCTACGCTGCGGGCGGTTGGACTAAGGACTACGAGAGCAAGCTGAGCATCCGTGACGATCTCGATGCGAAGGCTCTTGCCTCTTCCGATTTGGCTGTTGTGGCGTTCCCCTGCCGGGATGTTGTCAAGGAATACACCATCTACCAGAAGGGCACGGGTGAGCCTCAGAAGGCAAGCACCCTGGATGTCGTGATTTACGTGGTGTACGCCGAGGGCAAGTGGCGCGTGACCAGCCGCGAGTACTTTGTGTCGGAGTACAGCGACCGATTCCGCAAGGTCTTTGAGGGTCCCTCCGCATCTTCTTCTGCAGGCAAGTCCAGCGGTGGCGGCTCCGGTAGCTCCGGTGGCTCTAGCTCCGGTAGCAGCAGCGATTTCAAGGTCTAGGCTCTGAGATTCTAAGCTCCAAGATTAGGATTTGAGCGCAGCGCCCCTGATGAAAGCGGGGCGGGTATCAACTGATACCCGCCCCGCTTTCGTATGTTTTTGTGCCGCGGCGTTCCGGCGCAGCAATATAACCCGGTACAGCAACAGCCCCGCTCCTTGGCAACTAGGAAAACCAAGGATGCGGGGCTGTGCAATACTATCTAGCGCACCGCCTCTAGGAGGTGGAACGCTCACGCAGACGCTCGTGAACCTCGCTCACAAAGCGGTTCTGATCATCGCGAGCATAATGCACGACCTCACCGATGACGGTAATAGCCGGCGCCTTAACCGATGCGCAATCCGCCTGAGCGTTCTCAAGGGTCGTGACAGTCACGCGCTCCTTCTCAGAGAAACCGTTCTCAATGGTTGCCAGCGGCGTGTCAGCCTCAATCCCACGAGAGAGCAGAGACGCCACCGTATCGGGCAGGGTACGAACGCCCATCAGCAGCACCACGGTGCCCTGGGCACGCAGGGTCGCCTCAACCGCCGACACTTCGGTCTCCGACAGGCCGGAGTGACCAGAAATGACGGTGAAAATCGAGGACACCTTACGCAGGGTCACCGGAATCGCCGCACGCGCAGGAACCGCAATGGCGCTGGTAATGCCGGGGATAACCTCAGCCTCCAGGCCTGCGGCGATGCACGCATCCAGCTCTTCAGCACCGCGACCGTACACGTACGGGTCGCCACCCTTCAAACGCACCACGGTCTTACCCGAAAGCGCGTAATCAATCATGAGCTGCTGAATGCGGGACTGCGGAACAGCGTGCTTACCGGGAACCTTGCCCACATCAACAATGAGGGCGTTCGGCGCGTACTCACCGTACTCCTGCGGGGCGAGGTGATCCAGAAGAACCACGTCCGCCTCACTCAGGGCACGTGCCGCACGCAGGGTCAGCAGGTCAGCGGCACCGGGGCCGCCACCCACAATGTAGACCTTGCCGGGGTTCTCAGCAGGCTCGCCGGGCAGAAGGATGCCGCGTTCCGTCACGCTATCGTCCAGGGTGTGCCCGGGCGCCCCGCCCGCGAGGATTTCGTCAATAGTGGCGAACTCGCGGGGCGGGAACGGAGGAATCTTCGGGCACATACTACGCTGCCGGGACCGGGTTGAGGTCACTGGGCTTGCCCACGGGAATCTTGGCACCGGTCAGCAGGACGGTGTTGGACTCGCCAGCTTCTGCCGCCGCAATTTCCTCGGGGGTTGCGGGGCGAATCTGCTCGCGCTCCAGCACGTACAGGTGCGAACCCTCGTCGCTGCCGTTGGGCTCGTTAATGAAGGCGCGGAAACGGCGCAGGCGGCGCTCGTCGCGCAGGGTTGCTGCCCACTCGTCCTCGTAGGAGTCAACGTGACGCTGCATGTCGCGCTCCAGGTCCTCGCACACGCCCAGGGAGTCCTCAATGAGGACCGACTGCAGGTGTGCCAGACCGTCGCCGTGCTCCTCATCCAGATCCTCAAGCCAGCGAGCGGTACGCTGCAGCTTGTCCGCGGTACGGATGTAGTACATCAGGTAGCGGTCAATGTAGCGGATGATGTCCTCGCTGGAGGCGTCCTTGACGAAGAGGCGACCGTGAGCGGGGTTCGCACCACCGTTACCGCCCAGGTACAGGTTCCAGCCGTTGGTGGTTGCAATCAGACCAACGTCCTTGCCCTGTGCCTCAGCACATTCACGGTTACAGCCGGAAACACCGAACTTGAACTTGTGCGGGGAACGCAGACCGCGGTAACGGTTCTCGAGCTTGACTGCCATGCCGGTCGAGTCCTGAACACCGAAGCGGCACCAGGTCGAACCCATGCAGGACTTCACGTTACGCAGGGACTTACCGTATGCCTGACCGGATTCGAAGCCGGCATCCACCAGACGCTCCCAAATGTAGGGCAGCTGCTCCAGGCGAGCACCGAACATACCGATACGCTGTGCACCGGTGATCTTCACGTACAGACCGAACTCTTCAGCGACCTCTGCGATGACACCCAGCTTCTTAGCGGGAATCTCACCTGCGGGAATACGCGGAACGACGGAGTAGGTACCGTTCTTCTGCATGTTCGCCAGCGCACGGTCGTTGGTCTCCTGAATACCACCGCGGCCTGCGTCCAGGACGTAGGAGTTGCGGAAGGAGGAGAGAATCGACGCAACGGTCGGCTTACAGATAGCACAGCCGTCGCCACCGCGGCCGAAGCGTGCCAGCACGGAGTCGAAGTCATCCAGACTGGTCAGGCGCACAGCCTCAGCCAGCTCAGCACGGGAGAAGTCGAAGTGCTCACACAGTGCCTTGGAGACGGTCAGACCCATCTTCTTCATCTGCTGTTCCAAAGTCTTCTGCAGCATCGGAACACAGGAACCACACTGGGTACCTGCGGTGGTGCAGGACTTCAGGGATGCAACATCGTGGTTGCCGTCAACGATAGCCTCGCGGACAGCACCGAAGCTGATGTTGTTGCAGGAACACAGGATTGCGTCGTCGGGAAGTTCGGTATCGGGGATGCCGTCGCCGCCGCCAGCTGCGGTCAGGTAAACGTTCGGCTCAGCGGGCAGTTCGCGACCGAGCAGGGGCTTCAGGGAGTCGAAGGGAGCGGTGTCACCAACGAACACGCCACCCAGCAGGGTCTTTGCGTCGCCGCTGGTCACAATCTTCTGGTACATGCCGCGTGCGGGGTCTGCGAACAGAACCTCGAGGCAGCCCTCGGTGGTGCCGCGGCGGTCACCGAAGCCAGCCACCTGAACGCCGGAGAACTTCAGCTTGGTTGCGATGTCGAACTCTTCAACCTGAGCTTCTTCGTTGTCGTTGAGCAGGTTAGCTGCCACAGCGTCAGCCATAGCGTTAGCCGGTGCGACCAGACCCCAGGTGCGGCCCAGTACGCAGGCGACCTCACCGATAGCCCAAATGTGCTCGTCGGAGGAGTGGCATGCGTCGTTGACGAGAATACCGCCGCGCTCGCCCAGTGCCAGGTCGGCGTCGCGTGCCAGCTCGTCGTTGGGGCGAATACCGGCACCGAAGACCACCATGTCGGCGGGCAGGGTGCGGATTTCTGCATCCTCAGAAGGAGAATCTGCGATGGAGACGGAGACGACGTTGCCGTCAGCGTCCTTGTTGATACCGGAGATGTACACGCCGGTCTCAATGTCAATGCCGGTTGCCTTAATCTGGGCGTTCACGGCGTAACCGCCGCCCTGGTCAACCTCAACGGAGAGCAGCCAGGGTGCCACGTCCAGGATGGTGGGCTCTGCGCCCAGGTCCTTCAGACCCTCAGCTGCTTCGAGGCCGAGCAGACCGCCACCGACGACGACACCGCGGGGTGCGCGGCCGAGGGTGGACTGCAGGCGCTTGACCTCGGAGACCATGTTCTTCACGTCGTCAATGGTGCGGAAGACGTGTGCGGCGTCCGAGTTAAGAATGGGGATACGAACCGCGCGGGAACCGGTTGCGAAGACCAGCACGTCATAGGGGTACTCGTTGCCCTCGGTGTCGGTAACAACGCGGCGGGTGCGGTCAAGCTTCTCTGCGTGGCAGTTGTTGACCAGGTTGATGTTCTCTGCATTCCACAGTTCGGGATCACCGAGGGTCAGGTCCTTCTCGGTGTCCTTGAAGATCTGCTCGATAGCAACGCGGTCGTAGGGGATGTAGGGCTCGTCGTTGAGGACGGTGATGGTGTCCGCCGCGCGACCGGCAGCTTCAGCGCCTTCGTGGTACGCGCGTACAAAACGCCACGCAGCGGGGCCTGCGCCGACAACGAGAATGTTGCGGGGGGTGTGCGACATGGATTTTCCTTCCTAGTTGTAATGCAGGTAGTTCATGGCACTTGTCTACTCTCAGTACGCGGCTGTGGCGTGCCTGGCGTTGGAACTCCTAGTTTCCGTACCGTTGGGCTCGTACCTGATGCGTACCGAGTAGTTGGAGCGCCCGCTTCTTTAGAATGCATCTGAAAATTACGAAACATTTTTGTGTGGGATTATGTTGTTTTCTTCAGGCAGTCAAAAGGCGTTTTAAACTACGACTTTTATCGTACACTCTAGCGCGGGGTCGAAGCGTCGAAAATCTGCATTTTTTGGGAAAATTTTCTAAAAAATCCGCGGAATACCGGGCTGAAATAGGGTATT
>ERZ1674046.14-NODE-14-length-61522-cov-31.673272_pt1 | contig 61522 bp, 44 predicted proteins | sample MGYA00581130_ERZ1674046 | MGnify/ENA primary metagenome ERZ1674046 (study PRJEB41354, sample SAMEA4873345) | human saliva metagenome | biome: human-associated habitat [ENVO:00009003]; feature: mouth environment [ENVO:08000002]; material: saliva material...
ACGGCGCGTCTGGTGCTCACGGGTGTGGCGGTGAATGCCTGCCTGGGCACGATTACCGGCATTATCACGATGTTTAATTCGAGGGCTTTTGACTCGCACCGTTTCTGGGTGGTGGGTTCGCTGGAGAACCGCACCTTTGAGCAGGTGCTCTCGGCGCTGCCCTTTGTGGCGTTGGGTCTGGTGCTGTCGTTCATGCTGATTGGTCCCCTGGGTGCCCTGGCGCTCGGTGAGGATGCGGCAGCCGGCCTGGGCGTGCCAGTGACGATGGTGCGTGGCGCGACGATTATTGCGATCATGGCGCTGTGTGGTGCGGCGACCGCGATTGCGGGCCCGATTGGTTTTGTGGGCCTGGTCGTGCCGCATGTGGTGCGTCTGCTGGTGGGTTCCGATATTGCGCGCGTGCTGCCGCTGTCGCTGGTGTACGGCCCGGTGTTGGTGCTTGCCTCCGATATTTTGGGTCGCGTTCTGGTCATGCCCAGTGAGCTTGAGGTGGGTATTGTGACCGCATTTATTGGCGCCCCGGTGCTGATGGTTCTGGTGTTGCGTTTGAGTGCCGGTGCGCGCGGTGCGAAGAAGAGCCGCATGGGTTCGAAGGCGCAGGCGCACGAGGAGGCGGGCCCGGCTCATGTGTCGGAGCACGGGGCGCATCGTGCTCACCGCCCTGTTGTGGGTGGTTCGTCTGGTTCGACTGGCGTATCTGGTTCGTAGGTCCCGGTTTCTGAGAGGTTTTATTGTGAGCGTTGTGTCTCGTTCTGTAGCCGGGTCTGTTGTTGCCGGGTCTGTGCGTATCCCTGGGCGTTACCGCACCCCTATTCCGCGTACCCTGCTGGTGGTGGCGGTGCTCGTGGTGGCGGCGGTCGCCTCCCTGGTGTTTGGTAGTTATCAGATGAGCCCTGATCAGGTGTTTCGCCTGATTTTTCAGGGTGAGGGCACGGAGATTGAGCGGCAGCTGGTGTTGAATCAGCGCCTGCCGCGTATGCTTGCCGCCGTGGTGGTGGGTGCAGCTTTGGGCTTGTCGGGCGCTATTTTTCAGTCGGTTTCCCGTAATGCTCTGGGTTCGCCGGACATTATCGGTTTCACGGTGGGTTCGGCGACCGGTGCCCTGTCTGTGGTGCTGATTGGGTCGTTGAGTTCTACCGGCGTGGGTATGGGCATGGGCGCTATTATTGGTGGTTTTGCGACGGCGGCTGTGGTGATGCTTCTGGCGGGTGCGCGCGGTGGCGCGACAATGGGTCAGAAGATGGTGCTGATTGGTATTGCGGTGAGTGCGATGCTCAGTTCCGTAAACGATTACCTGATTACGCGCGGTGATTTGGAGAAGGCGGAGGCGGCGAAGACCTGGCAGCACGGTTCACTGAATGCGCTGTCGTGGAATCAGATGTCGGTGCAGGCGGTGCTGTTGCTGGTGGCTATTCCGCTGGTTCTGTTGTTGACGCGCCGCCTGCGCGTCTTGGAGCTCGGCGACGATTTGGCGGCGGGTTTGGGTTTGCCTGTGAAGAGGACCGTGAACATGCTGGTGGCGGCTGCCGTGCTCCTGGTGGCTGTGGCGATTTCTGTTGCCGGCCCAATTGGTTTCTTGGCGCTGGTTGCCCCGCAGATTGCGCGCCGCCTGTGGAACACTCCGGGTATGGCGATGTGGCATTCGGCGTTGCTGGGTTCGGTGATTTTGGTGCTGGCTGATTTTGTGTCGGCTCGTGCGTTGGCGCCGTTCCAGATTCCGGTGGGTCTGGTGACGGGTGCGTTGGGTGGCGTGTATATGCTGTGGTTGCTGTACCGTCAGCGCTAGTTGCGCCGTCTTACTTCGTATGAGTGACCGGGTGTTCCCCCCAACTGTGGGGGCGCCCGGTTTTCTCTGTTTCACGGGGTTTCACGGGATCTCACGGGGTTTCATGGGCGGTTTCAGAATTTTTCAGAATTTTCCCAGTTTTACCCCGGGGTAGATTAAAAACTGCTTATCGTGTCAGGGGTCGCTCATAGAGTGTAGGTGTTGGAAGGGACGATCCTTCCGACCGGGCACGCCGTCTCCTGCGGTGTTGCCGCTAGGTTGATTCAGTATCTACGGAAGGAACGGTCATGGAAAACACCATTCACGAGAGCCAGTACGCAAACGCGGAGATTTCCTGCACCGCCGATGAGCAGCTGTGCCGTGATGCAGAGTTCAACCTGCTGATGCAGGCGGGCACCATCGTCCGTATGGAGCGTTTCAACGTGGAGGAGCTCCGCGGCGTTCTGGAGCAGCTGGTGGCTGACGGTTCGTGCTTCCGCACCGCGCCGGCCTCTTCGACGATGGGCCGCGTGATGCGTCACCTGACTCAGGGTGCTTCCGGTTACGAGGCGAACCTGGCTGAGCTGCGTGCGGCGGCACAGAACGCTCTGCTGTTCGTGTTCCCCCTGGAAAAGGACCTGGAGATGTGCCTGCGCTTTGAGCGTGTGCAGGGTACCGGCCTGGCGTTGACTCGCCTGGGCGTGAGCCCGGTCAATGGTGACCTGTGGACTCAGCACTGGGCGATGCGCGCGCTGGAGTGCACCGGCTGCGTGTTCGCGGTGGAGTCCGCTCCGGGTGCCTGCAATTTTGAGCTGCGCCGCGAGATGTTCTACGCGATGCTGTCGCTGGTTCACTTGTCGACTTTGGGTCTGTCGGCTGAGCCGGAGGACTTCTACATGTTTGCCGATTCGGAGGCTGTGTGTAAGAAGTTCAAGCGTGAGCGTCGTGATTGCCGCCGAGCAATGCGTGCCCAGTACGACCGCGCCGCATAAGGTATATCGTGTATGCCTTATGCGGCATACGCGCATATCAGAGCCATTTGTTCTTCTTGAAGAACCAGTAGAGAAGCAGGCAGGAACCCACCATGAGTAGCAGCGCGGCGGGGTAGCCGAACTCCCATTTGAGTTCAGGCATGACCTCAAAGTTCATGCCGTACACGGAGCCAACGATGGTGGGCACCATGAGTAGCGCCGCGTAGGCGGAGATTCTCTTGGTGTCGTCGTTCTGCTGCTGACCGAGCAGGGTGTCGTGCACGCGCAGTGCGTTTTCGAGGGAGCTGCGAAGGTCTTCGAGGCGTTCTTTTGTTTGGGTTACGTGGTCGAGCACGTTGCGGAACTGCCGGGCGAGCTCGACCGCTTCTTCGTTCTTTTCTTCGTCGGATACGCCCGGGTAGGGTGAGGGGTCGAGCGCGCCGGTGCGCATCCCTTCGATGATGCGGCCGATCATGGATTCGAGGGGTCGGCAGGCACGCTGGAAGTCGATGACCTGGTTGAGCAGTTCGTAGATGCGCCGTGCGAGGGAGTTGGCGTCGCGCCGCTCGCTGTGGGAGAAGAGGATGTCTTCGATTTCGTCGCTGTCGTTTTCGAGGCCATCGAGCACGGGTGCGTACCCGTCGACGGTGCTGTCGAGGATGCGGTGCAGCAGTCGGGCGGGGGATGCATCGGGGGTGGCGTAGAGCAGGTTGAACTGGTCGTTGATGCGCTGGTTGCTGCGTTGTTCGTCGCGAACGAGTGCGAGGGTGTAGCGGGGGCCGGTGAAGAGGTGCAGTTCGCTGAGGCGCACTTCTTCTTCTTTGTCGAGGTAGATGGCGGGGCGGATGACGGTGAAGAGGGAGTCGCCGTATCGTTCTAGTTTGGCGCGCTGGTGGCCTCGTCCGGCGTCTTCGATGGCGAGTTCGTGCAGGTTGAAGGTTTTTTGCAGGGCGTGTAGTTCGTGGATGTCGGGGTTGGCGTATCCGAGGGCTACGGCGGTGTTGGGCTGCTGGTAGGCGTTGAGGGTTTCTTCTTCGGGTGCGCCTATGCGGATGCGGTCGCCGCTGGGGTAGATGGCTCCGGTAATGTAGGTCATCGTTCTCCTCCTCTGAACGCTTTGGCGCCACGTGTGCGAGGCGCTCCTTCCAGCATACGGTATGCGCCCCGCCCGGTCACTTATGCAGGTTCAGAGGCGTTGAGGGCTGGGGTGTTGAGGTGAGTCTTGGATTTTCTTTTTAAGATATCTGGGGGTTATAGAGTTTCAACCTTCCCTTGAAAGCTAAGAAAGTCTAAACTTCTAGTTAATAAGACTGAGATTGTCTTAGAACCAACCACTATTTTCTTTTAAGGAACCAACGATGCTGTTGAAACCATTTGTGAAGGGTGCGGCATGTACTTTTGCTGCCGCCTCTCTGTTGTTGTCTGCGGTGGTACCTGCTTCTGCAGCGCAATTGCACCCTAAGACTTTTTCTCCTTTTCCGGGTGATGAACTGGAAGTTACCTGCATTAATGAGTCTGAATACAATACCCCGGGTGATTACCAGGATAAGGTGATTGCTTGGGCGGAGTGCACTGGGCTTATTACTCACGGCCGCCGTCTTTATCTTCAGAAGAATAAGAATGCTCCCCAGCCTGCGATGACTCGTGGGCAGCTTCTTGAGTTTCTGTACCATGTGAAGGGTAGGCCCGTGGTTAAGGATCTTCCTGCTACTTCGCCATATAGCGATATTTCGGTCAATGACCCGCACTACCCTATTGCTATCTGGGCTACTCGTGAAGGTATCACTGCCGGGTGGGGGGATGGAAAGTTCCACTACAACGAGGTAGCTTATGAGGCGACTGAGGCTCTCTTCCTTTACCGGATGTACGGCAAACCTCAGGTGGGTCTTACCCCCGTCCCCGAGGATTTCAAGCGTTGTGTGAAAGAGGGCGGAGATATGCATAAAGCATATAGCTGGCTGGGTTGGACACCTCGATGCGGATATGACAGTGATGTTGAGTTCATGACATTTCTATCTGTATTGCGAGATCTTGACCAGCGCGGAATTTTATAAATTATAAGGCGATAAAGATAGGCTCTGAATATTAATAATTTCAGAGCCTATCTTTTATATATTAAAATTCAACTTTTGTACCCAGATATTCATCCTGTTTATACTTTGGCATATCGGTGTACTTCTTTGGGGTCTTTTTCACTTCTTCTTCGATGTCATGCATTCCGTACCGCATGACAAATTCATTAATGGTGATATCCATGTATCCTGCGCGCCACGGGCCAAAGTGAACTTTCCATGGGTAATTCTCTGGATTTTCTCTGCGATACTCGTCGTAAACATCACCACAGACTGCACAAAGCCCCCAGCAGGTACCGTGCAGGTACCTTCCGGGGGCTTTCGCGTCTTGAGCTTTTGCGCTTAGTCTTCGTTGATGAGGTCGCGAACCACAATGGTCTGGTCACGGTCCGGGCCCACGCCAATCGCGGAGATACGGCAGCCAGAAATCTCTTCCAGCTTCAGCACGTACTTGCGGGCGTTCTCGGGCAGCTCATCCAGGCTCTTCGCATCCGAAATGTTCTCGGTCCAGCCGTCGTAGTACTCGAAAATCGGCTTAGCGTGGTGGAACTCAGTCTGAGTCATCGGCATCTCGTCGTGGCGCACACCGTCAACGTCGTAAGCCACGCAGACCGGGATCTTCTCCAGGCCGGTCAGAACGTCCAGCTTGGTGATGAACAGGTCGGTGAAGCCGTTGATGCGCACAGCCTGACGCGCCAGCACGGCGTCGTACCAGCCGCAACGACGCGGACGGCCGGTGTTCACACCGAACTCGCCACCGGTGGTGCGCAGGAACTCGCCCATCTCATCAAACAGCTCAGTCGGGAAGGGGCCAGCACCCACGCGGGTGGTGTACGCCTTCTGAATACCGATCACGCGGGAGATGCGGGTCGGGCCCACACCCGAACCGACGCATGCGCCGCCGGAGGTCGGGTTGGAGGAGGTCACGAACGGGTAGGTGCCGTGGTCAACGTCCAGGAAGGTTGCCTGGCCGCCCTCCATCAGCAGGGTCTTACCCTCATCCAGCGCCTTGTTCAGCAGCTGGGTGGTGTCCACAATCATCGGCTTCAGACGCTCAGCGTAAGACATGAAGTACTCGACGATTTCGTCGACCTCAACGTGGCGGCGGTTGTAGACCTTCACCAGCAGTTCGTTCTTCTGACGCAGTGCGCCCTCAACCTTCTGACGCAGAATCGACTCGTCCAGGATGTCCTGAACACGCACGCCGAGGCGACCAACCTTATCCATGTAGGCGGGGCCGATACCGCGGCCGGTGGTGCCGATAGCGCGCTTGCCGAGGAAACGCTCGGTCACCTTGTCCATGGTCTGGTGGTAGGGTGCGACCAGGTGTGCGTTAGCGGAAATCTTTAGGCGGGAGGTGTCTGCACCGCGTGCCTCAAGGCCGTCAATCTCAGCGAACAGAGCTTCGGGGTTAACAACCACGCCGTTACCAATCACGGGGACGGCGTTATCGCTCAGAATACCCGCGGGCAGCAGCTTCAGCTCAAACTTCTGGCCGTTCACCACCACGGTGTGACCGGCGTTGTTACCGCCGTTGGGCTTGACCACGTAGTCTACGCGGGGGCCGAGCAGGTCGGTTGCCTTACCCTTACCCTCATCGCCCCACTGGGCGCCCACAATCACGACAGCTGACATTTTTGTGCTCCTTGAAAGCCTTGAAGATACGCACCGGATTTCACGGCGCGGCGGCGACCTACCGCCTCATGTTTCGGGTAGGCACAGCTCTTCTAATGATACCGTGCCCGTCCCTTTAAGTCCCGTGTTACGGGGCGGTAGGCGTGCCAGATCCGGTGCCGGTGAGCCTCACCGGGCACGGCAACGCCCCCATCCGATATTTGGACGGGGGCGCTACCGGTATGAGCTTATGAAGACTACTTGATGATCTCGATGAAGGTCATCGGGTAGGTGTACTGCTCACCGCGGTTTGCGGCCAGAGCAGCCAGGCTGTGGAAGATAACCATCAGGATAGCCACAACCATCGGGACGACCCACAGGATGATGCCCAGGATGCCGAAGGTCAGAATAATCAGCAGCCAGGAAGCCATGCTGATGACCCACAGGGAGAAGTTGAAGTTGAACGCGCGGCGGGATGCTTCCTTAGTGAAGGAGTAACCGGGCTTGTCCTTGTAGATGAACCACATGACCAGCGGCGCGAGAATACTTGCGGATGCGAAGGACAGCAGAGACAGAATTGCAGAAGCCAGGTGCGCGAGCATCGCCATGTTCTGGTCGTCCTTGGAGGAGACTACGTAACCGTTGGGCTGCTGACCCGGCGCCTGCGAGTAGGAGGGTGCCTGCTGGGAGTACTGGTTGTACTGTTCAGGGTTCGGGTTCTGGGACATCGTTCTTTTCCTTAATCTATCGATGAGTGGATACAGCTAATCGTTGAGGCGCGGCTAATCATTGAGGCGCGGCGGCAGGCTAACTCGCCGTTTTCGGCGGGTGCCCGCCTCGCTCGGCTTGGTCGCAACGCTCGTGATGGTTTCACCCTATCAAGGCAAAGTAAATGGAATATTAACCCTCGCCGGACAACAGACGAAGAAACCCGAATATGACATAAAAAAGACGCCTCTGCCCCTCCACGCGGTGTTACGTACGTGGAGGGGCAGGTCGTTATACGGTGTGGATTGGCTTGAGGTTAGTCTTGTATCTCTACATCGGGTGAGCCAGGATGCGCGGCGGGCTTATGTAGTGCGGCAGGCTCGCGCTGTGCGGCGGCCTCGCGCGGTGCCGCAGACTCGCGTAGCTTTACACGTTCCCGCCTTTTCAGCGCCTCATACTCATCGAAAAAACCATGTTTCTTCGTGTATCCGTTGATGCCCGTGTAGTCGTCCGGCAGGCGGTTGTACACCAGGTAGTACCAGAACTCGGCATGTACCGTCTTTGTTTTCTGGATGAGTTCCCTCAGCCGGTTCTTATGCTTCACAGCCTGAACAATACCCACAATCCACAGGATCGGCACCACAAAAAATGATCCCAGACCGATAATGATGAAGAAGAACAGCATCGACATGCCGGCATTATTATCGAACATGCTCACCAAAGGAACCAGCACAAACGGGTTCAGTATCAGTAGGACAATAAGCACGGCTTTCCAGAAGGTGCGCTGACCCTCGATCTCTTCAATGTTGGAGCCAGCCAACGGATTATTGATGGGAACGTAGCCCACCGGTTGCAGCTCGGCCGCCCGCGATATGGGGTTCTCCTCAGCCTTGACCGGGTTCAGGTGGGCGGCGCACGCCTGCATGGGTGCGGAGGATTCAAGCGAGCGGTCCAGCAGGCGCATTTCGATAAGTTCCGAGTCGGGGATGCCGAAGAACGGCTCAGGAATAACCGGCAGAATAGCGCCCGGTTGCAGACCGAGGTGTTCCAGCCGAACGTACTCGCCGTAGGCGTGCGTTGCCTGAGCCTGCTCTTGCTGAGCCTGTTCAGTGGAGGCGAGCGCTACCGGGTGGTTCGCCTCGTCGTCCTTGCGAGATTCGTGAGTATCTTCCGGGGTGTCTTCTGAGGTATCTTCTGAGGTGTCTTCCGGCTCGTCGATTTTGTCGGTGTCATGAGAGTCTTCGGGTTCGTCTTCTGAGTCTTTCCGCGCGGAGTCGTAGCGCTTGGGGGCACCCGGGTAGACGTATTCATAATCGGGGTCGGGGTGTTCTAGCTCTTCGTCGTCGGATTCTTCATATAGCTCAGCGTCTTCATTTTTCTGCGTCTGCTCGCCCATGAGTAGCGTCATGTATTCCGGGACGGACTGGTCGGTGTCCCAGAGGGGCTGGTACGCCTCGTCCTTCTTTGCAGTTTCCTTCTTTTCAGTGGGGCGGTCTGCCATGGTCGTCTCCTTCGCTTACCAGACATACTCCTAGTGGCACCACCGTACCAGCGGGCGCTGGGCAGTCCCTTGAAACCTGCCTGATAAAAGCTGAGAAAAAGCCCCCGACAAGCGCCAACACGCACGTGTTAACACTGCCGGGGGTTCAACGTTACCAGGGGTCTACTGGGGGCATTTGCGGGAAGCTACTCCGCCGGCACTGATACTCCCTCGGGCTCCCCCGCTTCGTCCGGGTGGGCACCCTCCTGCAGGGTGCGGTCGTACACCGGGTGGTACCAGAACGCACCGTACGTCGTTGCCCTCGCTACCGCCTCCCGCCGCTTCTGCGAGAGCTTCACCAGCGAATAAATCATCAAGCCAAGCCAGATAAAGGGCACCGTAAAAAACGAATACAGCCAGACAAAGAAATAGGCGCCAAGAACCTCCCCGGCAACCCGCTCATTCACCATGTACAGCAGGGGTAGCACAAGGAACGGGTTAATCACCTGCAACACCACACACAAAACCAGCCACCACATGTACCCGAGACGAGCCTTAGCCCAATCAACGGTGGCCTCCGGTGTACTTGCGGGGATGTAGCCAACAACCCGAGCTTCGCCGGTGTCTTCCCCCGGTGCTGACAGAGCCGGTTCAGACAGAGCCGTCGCGGTGCCGGGCTGATTCTGCCAGCGCACGGAAGCCACCTGCGTGGGTCCGGCATCCTTCGACAGCGCACTCAGTAGTTGCATGGGCTGCAGACTTGGGTCGGGAATACCGTAGACAGGTTCCGTCGCCACAGGCAGGGCGGCATCAACGGTGAAGGAATCCATACGCCATTGCGGGGTCTGCGCCTGCGCTCCGCCGGTCATGATGCGCCGCCCATATGTGAGTTCGGCGGCGCAGGGGTAGGAGCAACCGCCGCAGAGGACATCGAAGACGTTGCGCCCAGGATTCCCTGCATTTCCTCGGTGTTCTTGGGCAGACGGTCATACACCAGATAGAACCAGAACGACCCAAGCGGCATAGCCTCCCACTTCAGTGCCCGGTACTTTCGGCTAACTCGGACTAGCGCAAAAAACAGTGCCCCACCCCACAAGAACATGGGAAGACCCATCGTCAGCAGAGAAAGCATCAAGAAGTAGTAGAAGACATACCCACCGATCTGAGGGTCCCCTGTAACGGTAGCCAACAGAAGATAAGTCAGGGGATTTAACACCACACCCACGAAGAAGAGGGCAATGAGCTCAGGCCAGGCCTTCTTCCACAGGTCTGATCCGCGCACCTTGCCCGCAAGTGGGGTTGCTGAGATATACCCGATAGGTCGCGGAGTACCGACTACTTTCTCATCCATCCAGGCAGGAAAAGCGGTCGGCACCTGCCGGTGTGCAGATGCGCCAGCATCCGTGCCCATGGGGGACATGCGGCGCATCGTAGGGCCCGGGCGACCGTACAGCGGTCGGTTCAGCACCGGGTGACCCGTCGCCGAGGGGAAAAAATTCGCCGCCTGCGCAGACGGCGCAGGAGCAGAAACCGACAAAGTAGACGCCGCAGAATTGGGCGCTGCAGGGTTGGGCTCCGCAGAATCAGGTGCTGCAGGAACCACGGGGTGAGCAGACGCGGATGCAGAACGAGCCTTCTGTATCTCCATGACCTCCTTCACCGGCTCGGGAATCTCCCCGGTCGGCGCGGCAACCGGCGTTCCGTGAAGAAGCAAAGCCGAATAATCGGGGGCGGGCTGCCCCATATCCCACAGGGGCTGATACCTGCTATCGCTCTTCTCGGTTGGGTTCTGAGGGTTTTTCGGTGCTTCGCTATGCTCCGCCACGGTAACCTCCTCCAATGCTTGTCTGCTTGTTAGTGTCTGTTGTGTTGTCTACATTGTGTGTTCGGTGCGCGGGGGCTATCCCCCGGCTACTATTGGCGGTCATGATTCCTCCTCATGGTGCGATTCAAGGATGCGGTGCAGCAACGCCGTGGCTGAACCACCGTCAAGCGGGGTGCACTCGTACACCAGCCGGAATTGAAAATCCTGCTGAATCTTGTGCTGCCCAATGAACAGGCGCATCGACTCGACGGCATCCTCAACGGCCTTCAGAAACTTTCCTGCACTGAGAAACAGCAACCAGATTCCTACAACGACCCCAACCAGAATCAGCGGCGGAAAGTAAAAGAACGGCGCGAAGATATTTATCAGCGCCAGCTCCATGCCTTCACTGATTTCTATATGGCTCTGGGAGAGGAGCACCGGACTCACCAGCGCGATAAAAAGAGACGACCAGAACGCCATCCGCAGTACCGGTCCCAGCACATACAAGGTGAAGCCGTCCCAATCGGTGAAGAAGCCCTTCGCGTCGAAGGTTTCGCGCGACTTCTCGATGGGAACATAGCCCACCACCTTGCCAACTTTCCAGGCAGATGACGTGCCCTCGGTCAGGATGCCCTGCACCTCTCCCCTGTCGATGCACCGCAGCCTCGGGCGGGGGCGACCGTGGATGACCTTCGGTGACATCAGCAGAACCGGCTCATCCGAGAACTCCAGCTGGTCCTCGATGGGCTGGTTGTTATTAGTGGTCATGACGACTCCTGAGAGCTCAATGCGGCATGTGTTTTTGGGCCAATAATTTTCTGATTGGGTTCTTCATCCAGCTCGTACCGGTACATGGAGCCCTTGTCGACAGGGCGGTTATACACGAGGAAAAACCAGAAATCCTCATAGGTCGTACCCTCACGCAACGCAGCACTAATCTTTCGTACTGCTTTACTCACCACAGAGATCAGCAAACCCGCCCAAAGAATAGGGATAAGCCAGAGAACTATAACGCCCCCAGAAAATACCAGGAAGAGAACGATTGTTTCGAGGAATTCAGTGTCTGTAGCACGGGAATTAAAGAGCAAAGAAGCGAGCGTAAACGGGTTCAGCAGAATCACCAGGAGAACCACAACCAAGGACTCCAGACAAGGCCAAATCGCCCTGGTGTACCGCACGTTTTTCAGCTGTTCACTCAGCGGAACATAGCCCACCGGGTGTTCCGGGCCAGCCAAGATTTTCTCGACGATTTTCCGTTGCGGGCCTATCCCGTCGGGGAGGTGCTGCTGAATGGCGACCGCGCTCATCTGCCCCTGATGACCGGAGGGGTCGTTGAGCAGTTTCATGGGAATTAGGAGGGGGCCCGGTCGACCGTACTGCGGGACCGGTTCGACCTCCAGCGCGCTGCCGGCTGCCAGCAGGTGGGAGCTGTGCATGACAGACTCTTTCGGGGAAATGCGTCGTTTGACCATGGTTCGACCCTCCCTATCCCATCATTTTTGATAGATGTTCAATAGATGGTTTTACAGTAACAACCGAACCTGAAAAGAACCTGAGCCCAAATGCAAATGAAAAACGTGAAAAAGAAAAGGGTCGAACATGTCCACAATTTGATGCATTTAGGAGTAATAAACGCTTCACAAGCCATTTTGAGGTGTATCCTAGTTCACATCTAGTGTGTTCAAGTTCAGCTGGAACCCACCAGAACAACACCACAAGCCTCCCAGAAACACTCCGGGAGCCAAGCAAAGGAGCACCGTGACACACACCGCCTCCCCAACCCCCCGCGGCCGGTCGCATCGACGCCGAATCGGCAGCGGGCTACTCACCCTCAGCATGGCACTGAGCCCCCTCGCAGCCCTGGGCACCACCGCCCACGCCGCGGAAGACCCCGACGCCGTCAAGCAGGTACTCAGCGAAAGCATGAAGAACGCCAGCGGCACCGTCACCGCCTTCGTCCGCTTCAAGGGTAAGGGCGCCTTTGAACAGACCCAGCCCGCAGGCGTACGCGCCGGCACGCAGGCACCCGTCAACACCAGCTCGCAGGTGCAGGCAATCGCCTCCCAGGTGCAGAGCCAGGCACAGCAGGTCAGCAGCCAGTCCGGCGCGCAGGTCCTCTACACCACCCACAACGCAGTACGCGGCGTGGCAGTGCGCGGTGACGCCGAGTCCATCAAGGCACTCGCCAACCGCTCCGACGTAGAGAAGATCTCGCCCATCCTGCCCAAGTACCGCCAGAACGCGGGCGCCGCCATTGACGCAGGCTCCCTCGCCACCTGGACCGGCACCACCAACCCCGCTGGCGCGGGCGGATACACCGGCAAGGGCGTGAAGATCGCCGTCATCGACTCCGGTATCGACTACACCCACACCGACTTCGGCGGTAGCGGCAAGCTCGAAGACTACGAGAAGGCATCCAAGCTCACCGAGCTGCCCTCCGCAGACTCCGGCCTCATCAACCGCACCAAGGTTGCTGGCGGCTACGACCTCGTTGGTGACGCCTACGACGGCACCAACACCGCAACCCCCGACGGCAACCCGCTCGACTGCACCACCGGCGGCCACGGCACCCACGTGGCGGGCACCGCGGCAGGCTACGGCGTGAACGCCGACGGCACCACCTTCACCGGCGACTACAGCAAGCTCACCGCAGAGCAGCTCAAGACCATGAAGATCGGCCCCGGCGTCGCCCCCGACGCTGAAATCTACGCCTTCCGCGTCTTCGGTTGTAGCGGCAGCACCAACGTCGTTATCGAGGCGCTCGACCGCGCCCTCGACCCCAACGGTGACGGCGACTTCTCCGACCGCGTGAACGTGGTCAACATGTCCCTCGGCGGCGAATTCTCCCCGCAGGACGACCCGGAAGCCTACGCCGTTGACGCGCTCACCCGCGCCGGCGTGCTCTCCGTCATCTCCGCGGGTAACGCCAACGACTACAGCCTGCGCGGCGATACCTACTCCAACTCCGGTCACCCCGCCACCGCAGCCAGCGCAATCACCGTAGCTAACGCCTACGGCTCCACCCGTGCTGTGGATGCGGCAGAGCTGACCGACCCCGCCACCGGCACCACCCGCAAGGTACGCGGCGATTACAGCGTCTCCTACCCCTGGGCACAGACGGGTAGCAAGGAATTCACCGGTGAAGTCACCGCAATCTCCGAGAACAACCGCTACGCTTGCAACGCCCTCAGCACCGACGAAGCGGCAGCTGTAAAGGGTAAGTGGGTTCTCATCGACTGGGCTAAAGATGACGGTGAGCTCGCCTGCGGCTCCAAGGTGCGCTTCGACAACCTGGAGGCGGCAGGCGCCAAGGGCGTGCTGCTTGCAGGCAATGACGAAGAGCCCGGCCTGGGTATTGCCGGTAACGATACCCTGCCCGGTTTCCGCCTGGCAGCATCCGCCGCTAAGGACCTGCGTGCACAGATCACCGCAGCAGAAGCGGCAGGTAAGCCCCTGACCGTGCGCCTCGGCAACGAGCTGAAGTCCTCCCTGCGCGTGGACACCGATAAGCTGGATCAGCTGAACCCCATGAGTGCCCGCGGCTTCCACGGCAGCTACGGCTACACCAAGCCCGACATTGCGGCACCCGGCTCGTACATCACCTCCGCGGCGGTGGCGACCGGTAACAACTCCGTGACCTTCAGCGGCACCTCCATGGCGGCACCCTACGTGACCGGTTCCGCTGCCCTGGTCATGCAGAGCCACCCGACCTACACCCCCGCACAGGTCAAGTCCGCCCTCATGAACACCGCAACCCACGATGTGCGCACCGAATCCGGTGCCGCATACGCGGTGGACCGTGTGGGCGCCGGACGAGTCGACACCCTCGCTGCCGTGCAGTCGAAGTCCCTCGTCTACAACGCTGACAAGAGCGGCACCGTGTCCCTGAGCTTCGGCGTGCTCGAGTACGCACCGGATGCTGGCGTTCAGACCCTCACCCGCGAGGTGACGGTCGAGAACACCGACTCCGTGGCACACACCTACGCCCTGTCCTACGCTGAAAGCACTAATATTCCCGGCGTGGAATACTCCTTCCCCTCCGCGGTCACCCTCGCACCCGGTGAAACTAAGAAGTTCGAAGTCACCGTGCGCATCGACCCGTCCAAGCTGGAGAAGACCCGCGACCCGGCAATGGACGTAACCCAGAACGCAACTGACTACTACACCGGCAAGGAAACCGTTCCCGCACAGTACCGTCAGTACATTGCGAGCGCATCCGGCCGACTCGTCCTCACCGAAGACGGCACCAAGGCACTGCGTCTGCCCGTTCACGTGGCACCCAAGCCCGTGAGCACCATGCACGCTGCCGAAGACACCGTCACCTTCACCCAGAAGCCCTCCAGCGACGAGGCTCAGAAGGCAGACACCGGCTGGACCAAGTCCCAGATCTCGCTGCGCGGCACCGAGGTCAACCAGGGCGGCTACCGCTCCCTGCTCGGCGCGTTCGAGTACGGTGCGAGCGTGGACCGTGTGGCTCCCACCTCCCTGTCGCTGAACAGCAACGTTAAGGCGAACCTGCAGTACGTCGGTGCTTCCTCGGATGCGCCCGCGCTGAAGGCAGCCGGCGGCAACGCTGATGACGGCACCCTGCGCTTCGGTATCTCCACCTGGGCGAGCTGGGATGTTGTCTCCTACGAGAACACCTTCACCGTAGAAATCGATACTGACGGCAACAACCGCGCCGACTACAAGCTGGTCACCGACCGCGCTAAGGGCCTGGACTACCCGCTGGTTCGCCTCTACGGCTACAAGAACGGCAACCTCGTCGAGCTCGGCTACTACCCGCTCAATGGCGCCTGGGGTGACGTGGACACCAACATGATGGACACCAACACCCTCATCATGAGTGCGCCCCTCAAGGACCTGGGCCTGACCAGCGCAAACAACCCGGACATCCAGTACCGAGTCAGCGCAACCACCCAGTACGAGTGGGGTAACGTCAGCGAAACCGGCTGGATCAAGTACCGCCCCTTCAGCCCCAAGCTGTGGTTCAGCGGCGACTCCTCCGCCGTGGCTGGCCTCCACCCGGATGCCCCCACCACCACCCTGACGGCGCACCGCTCCGCTGACGCAATCCCCGCGCTCGGCGAATCCGGTACCCCCGCCAAGGCGCTGCTGCTACACCTGCACAACGGCACCGGCGACCTCTCCGGCACCAACGGCGCCAAGGGTAACCGCGCCGAGGTACTGAGCATCAAGGAGCAGCAGACCGAGTACATCACTCCGTCCCGCTTCACCGATGTGAAGAACACCGACCAGTTCTACACCGAGATCTCTTGGTTGGCTCAGCGCGGCATCACCACCGGCTACCCGGACGGCACCTACCGCCCGCTGGAGTCCGTGGAGCGTGGCGCAATGGCGGCGTTCTTCTACCGCATGCAGGGTTCCCCGCAGTTCACTGCCCCCTCCACTCCGAGCTTCAAGGATGTGCCCACCACGCACCCCTTCTACAAGGAGATTGAGTGGATGAAGGCTCAGGGCATCACCACCGGCTACTCGGACGGCACGTTCCGCCCCTCCGCACCGGTGAACCGTGACGCCATGGCTGCGTTCTTCTACCGTGCAGCGGGTTCCCCGCACGTGGACCTGCCCGCGACCAGCCACTTCAGCGATGTTTCCACCGATAACCAGTTCTACCGTGAAATCACGTGGCTGGCTTCGAAGGGCATCAGCACCGGCTGGCCGGACGGAACCTACCGCCCGGTGACCCCCATTGCCCGTGACGCAATGGCGGCGTTCATCTACCGCTACACCGAGAAGGTTGCTAACCAGGCCGGCCGCTAGACGGTAGCTAACCGGTAGCGAACAGTTCGGGTCCCCTCCCGCCCCCTGCATGGGGTGGGAGGGGTACCTGGAACCGGCAGGCTCCGGGGCCTGAAGACCCCGGAACCTCTCAAGTTTTGGTGGCGGTTTCACCGGCGGATGCACTCACTCGTCGTCTGCCGGTGGGGCCGCCTCCGCGTATCACCGATACACAACCACAGAGCACACAGCACCATCGAAAAATAGAAAATCCGAAGGAGGATTCCATGACAACGCCTCATGCGCCACGCCGCAGAATGAAGGCTGTCGGTGCGACCGGTTTGAGTGCAGCTCTTGCCCTTACTCTCGGCGTTCCCGCCACTTTCTCTGCAGCTCACGCTCAGAGCCCCCAGCAGGTCGAAGGAAGCACTGCGAGCGCATCCGGTGACGCTGCCTCGCGTATCAGCCCGGGCCTGCAGAAGGCTGAAGGCCAAATCACCGTGTATGTTCAGTTCAAGGGCAAGGGTGCGTATGAGCAGACCCAGTCCGCGGCTGTTCTGGCACGTAAGGAGGCGCCGGCGAACCGTCAGGCGCAGGTGCAGGCTATTGCAGCTCAGGTGCAGTCGCAGGCTCAGTCTGTGGCGGCTGCTTCTGGCGCGAAGCTGATGTACACCACGCATAATGCGATGCGTGGTGCGGCGATTACTGGTGATGCTGCGCAGATTCGTGCGTTGGCGGAGCGCCCGGATGTGGAGCGTATTTCGCCGATTATCGCGAAGGAGCGTATGAACTCCGGTAGCGAGATTGATACGAAGACTCTTGCCACGTGGACTCGTGAGAATACGGGGTACACGGGTAAGGGCGTGAAGATTGCGGTTGTTGACTCTGGTGTTGACTATACGCACGCTGATTTTGGTGGCCCCGGTACGGTGGATTCGTACCTGAAGGCTAAGGCGATGACAGAGCTTCCGTCCGCTGATTCGGGCCTGATTGATCGTAATAAGTTCATTGGCGGCATTGACTTGGTCGGTGATGACTACAATGCGTCGGTGGCTGAGAAGTCGACTCCGCAGCCAGATAATAACCCGCTGGATTGCCGCCCGGATGGTTTCGGTTCTGGCGGTCACGGCACACACGTGGCGGGTACTGCCGCCGGTTATGGTGTGACGGCGAACGGTACGACTTACCGTGGCGATTACAAGAACCTGACGGAAGAGCAGCTGAAGGGCATGTCTATTGGCCCCGGTACTGCTCCTGACGCTCAGATTTTGGCGATTCGTGTGTTCGGTTGCTACGGCAATTCGAGTGTTGTGATGAAGGCGCTTGATACCGTGATGGACCCGAATGGTGACGGTGATTTCTCTGACCGCGCCGACATTGTGAACCTGTCGCTCGGTGGCGAGTTCGCCCCGGCTGACGACCCTGAGTCGTACATGATTAATACGATGGCGCGCCAGGGTGTGTTCACTGTGGCTGCTGCCGGTAACGCCAATAACTACAACGGTGTGGGTGACACCTACTCCGATTCGGGTAGCCCCGCGAATGCGGCTGCGGCGCTGTCGGTGGCGAACGCCTACGGTTCGACTCAGCCGATTGACCGTGTCCGCGCGACCACGAAGACTGGTTTGGAGTGGTTGCAGGGTGATTACTCGGTGAACTTCGATTATTCGAAGGCGTCCGCTGATCAGCTGCGCGGCGAGGTTGTTGCCGCACCGAAGCGTAACCGTTACGCTTGCGAGGCTTTCACCGCTGAAGAGGCGAAGGCTTTGAAGGGTAAGTGGGTTTACTTCGAGTGGGATCAGGACGATTTGACGTTCCCGTGCGGTTCGAAGGTGCGTTTCGATAACGTTCAGGCTGCCGGCGGTGTTGGTGTGGTGATGGCCGGTAAGGCTGAGCGCTACACGATCGGCATTGGTGGTAATGCGACCATTCCGGGTCTGCGTCTGACTGCTTCTTCGACGAAGGACCTGGAGAAGGCCCTGGCTGCCGGTCCGGTGACCGTTGAGATGAACCTGGACTACAAGGCTTCGGGCCGCGGTCCTCACTCGCACGCTTTTGATTTGAATTCCTCGAGCGCTCGCGGTCAGCACGGTTCTGATGGCTTCATTAAGCCTGACCTTGCGGCACCGGGTACTGAGATTGTCTCTGCCGCTGTGGGCACGGGTAATAAGGGTGTTTCCTTCACCGGTACCTCCATGGCGACCCCGCATGTGACCGGTATTGCCGCTCTGGTGATGCAGGCGCATCAGGATTACAACCCGCAGATGATTAAGGCTGCGCTGATGAACGGCGCGTCCACCCCGATCAAGAATGAGCAGGGTGCGCAGTACGCGGTGGATCGTGTGGGTACGGGCATGGTGAATGCTCGCGCAGCCGTGGACGCGAAGGTCATTGCGTACGATGCGAAGACCCCCGAGCGTGTTTCGACCGCGTTTGGCGTGCTGGAGTACACCCCCGATTCGGGTATTCAGACTGTTCAGCGTGAAATCGTGCTGGACAACACCGATTCGCAGGCTCACACCTACACTCTGAACTACGAAGCAAGCACGACCATCCCGGGTGTGGAGTACTCCTACCCGCAGCAGGTGAGCGTGGGTGCCGGTGAGCGTAAGAACGTGACCGTGACCGTGCGTATTGACCCGTCCAAGCTGGAGAAGACCATGGACCCGGCGATGAGCGCCGACCAGGTCGCTCAGGATTGGACGACCGGTAAGACTCTGGCTGCCGGTAAGCGCCAGTACATTGCGAGCGCTTCTGGTCGCCTGATTTTCTCTGAGAATGGTCGCGAGGCGATCCGCCAGTCGATTCACGTGGCGCCGAAGCCTGTCTCGAAGATGCGTGTGGATGCGTCCCGTATTGATTACAAGGGCGTCTCCGATAAGGAGTCCACGGTGACTCTGCGCGGTACGACCCTGAACCAGGGTGGTTACCGTTCGCTTCTGGGTGCGTTTGAGCTGGGTGCGGTCAGTGACCGTATTCCGTCCGGTCAGTTGAAGCTGCCGTCGAACCAGGCTGTTGACCTGCAGTATGTGGGTGCTGCTTCGGATGCTCCGGCTTTGAAGGCTGCCGGTAAGAACCCGAACGATGGTTCTCTGTTCTTCGGTATTTCGACCTGGGGCACCTGGGACAGCATGCACTGGGGCCGTCAGGTACAGGTTCAGATTGATACGAACAACGACTCCGCCGCAGATTACGTTCTGGAGGTGACCCGTGAGAAGGGTCTGGACTACCCGCTGGTGAAGGTCTGGTCCATCTCCGGTAACGCATCCACCGTGGTGGCTCGCTACCCGCTGAACAACGCCTGGGGCGACACCGACACCAACATCATGGACACCAACACCATGATTCTGGGTGTGCCGCTGAAGGACCTGGGCCTGACCGCTGAGAAGGCTCAGAGCATCAAGTACACGGTGCAGACCGACACCTGGCACAACGATGGCAACCCCTACGTGGACACCACCTCGGCTATCGAGTACTCCCCCTTCAACCCCGGTGTTTGGTTCACCGGTGAGGAGTCGGGTGTGCCCGGCCTGTTCGTGGATCGTGACGGCGGTCAGCTGACCGTTCACCGCAAGAACAACAACAAGGAGCGTCAAGCTCTGTTCCTGCACATGCACAACGCGACCGGTGACCTGAGCGGCCGTAAGACCGCCAACGGTGTTGCCGCTGGCGACCGTGCACAGGTCGTGAAGGTGGCTCGCACCATCCACGATGCACGCTTCACCGACGTTCCGGCGGATAACCAGTTCTACCGTGAAATCACGTGGATTGCTGCCCGTCAGATTGACCGCGGCTACCAGGACGGCACCTTCCGTCCGCTGAACAACATGGACCGCGCAACCATGGCTGCGTACTTCTACCGTATGAGCGGCTCGCCGCAGTACACCGCGCCGTCCACCCCGAGCTTCTCTGATGTTCCGCTCAACCACCCCTACTACAAGGAGATTGAGTGGATGAAGGCTCAGGGCATCACGACCGGCTGGCCCGATGGTACGTACCGTCCGGAGGGTTCGGTGAACCGTGACGCGATGGCTGCGTTCTTCTACCGTTACGCTGGTTCGCCCGAGTACACTGCCCCCGCGCAGGCTCGTTTCACGGACGTTCCGACCGACAAGCAGTTCTACCGCGAGATTTCGTGGCTGGCTGAGCAGGGCGTGACCACCGGCTGGCCCGATGGTTCGTTCCGCCCCGTGGAGCCGGTGCACCGCGACGCTATGGCGGCGTTCGTGTACCGCTACAGCACGGGTGTGCTGAAGGAAAGCCCTGAAATCTAGGGTTCCGGAATCTAAGAACCTATAGGTTCTACCGAGGGAGCCGTACCGTTGCAGTTTATCTGCGGCGGTGCGGCTCCCTTTTTCTGTGGTTGGGTGCTTTGTTATTTACGCGTAATGTTCCGTAATACGAGTTTGACTAGGTTATATAAAGAATCGTTGAGACAATAAGTGAAGGTTTCTTCACCATCGGCATGAACCTTGACGTTTACGCCGCACAGACGCACTGGAGGCGCACTGGAAACACAGTGCAGACGCACCGTAGCACTCTCGGTGCAGAACCCTTGCCGTACAGCTCTCCGAGTAGAACTCTCGGCGTATAACTCTCCGCGCAGAACCTCGGTGCAGAAACCGCTAAGAAACGCACCATCACTAAAAAGGAGCATTCAGTGGCAACATTCCCTGAAGCTACCCCCGCGCGAGCCGCCCGGCACACACAGCCGGGCCGCCTCAAGCAGCTGGCACGCGGCTGCGGCGCACTCACCCTGGGGCTCACCCTCGGGCTGACCGCCCTGCCGTTCGGTACCGCCGCCTACGCGGCACCGGGCGTAGTACGCGGCGCAGACCGGGACGCACCCCACCAGAACACCGGCACCGGCGAGAACAACAACGAAGTTCTCTCCCCCAGCCTGGACGGCGCCACCGGCGAACGCGCCGTGTTCGTCCGATTCAAGGGTCAGGGCGCGTACGCCCAGACCCAGCCGGACGCGGTCCGCTCCCGCGCGCAGGCACCCGTCAACGCGCAAGCACAGGTGCAGGCAATCCGCGCCAGCGTGCAGCAGCAGGGCGCCTCCGCGGCGAAGGAATCCGGCGCGCAGGTCCTGTACACCACCCACAACACGATGCGCGGCGTGGCGCTCTACGGTAACGTCGAGCAGATTCGTGCGCTCGCGAACCGCGACGATGTGGAACGCATCAGCATCATTGAGGACATGGCACCGCAGAACAGCGGCACCCTCATTGATACGGACACGCTCTCCGTGTGGGCGAAGAGCCCGGCGAACCCCGCCTCCACCGGCTACACCGGCAAGGGCGTGAAGATTGTCGTGCTCGATACCGGTATCGACTACACGCACGCCGATTTGGGTGGCCCCGGCACCAAGGAGGCCTTCGAGAAGGCGAAGGCATCCGACACGATTCCCGAGGGCACCTACGATCCGAAGAAGTTCCTTGGCGGCTACGACCTGGTCGGTGACGACTACAACTCCGGTAAGAAGGAAACCTCCACGCCCCACCCGGATAACAACCCGCTCGACTGCGGCGGCCACGGTAGCCACGTGGCGGGCACCGCGGCAGGCTACGGCGTGAACGCGGACGGCAGCACCTTCCACGGCGACTACTCCAAGCTCACCGAAGAGCAGCTCAAGGACATGAAGATCGGCCCCGGCTCCGCACCGGACGCCCAGCTGATTGGCCTGCGCATCTTCGGTTGTAAGGGCACCACCGCGTTCGTCCCCAAGGGCCTGGACCGCGTGCTTGACCCCAATGACGACGGCGACTTCTCGGACCGCGCCGATATCGCGAACCTGTCGCTCGGCAACGAGTTCGGCGTGTTCGATGAGACCGTGAACTACGCGGTCGGCTCCCTCTACCGCGAGGGCATCCTCTCCGTGGTTGCGGCGGGTAACGCCAACAACTACAACGCCGTGGGCGACACCTACTCCAACTCGGGTGGCCCCGGCACCAGCGCCTACGGCCTGACCGTGGCGAACTCCATCGGCTCGACCCAGCTGGTGGACCGCGTGAAGATTCTCGCCCCCGCGAACGAGGCGGACACCTACGGCGACTACTCGGTGAGCTTCGACTACGCAAAGGCGACCGAGGAGCAGCTGCGCGGTACCGTGGTGCGTGCCGCCTCCCGCAACCGCTACGGCTGCGAAGCATTCACCGAAGAGGAAGCCGCAGCGTTGAAGGGCAAGTGGGCTCTCATCGACTGGGCGGACGCTGACGGGGCATCCCCCTGCGGTTCGAAGGTGCGCTTCGACAACCTGCAGGCGGCGGGCGCAACCGGCGTGGTGCTCACCTCGAACACTGAGGTTGGTGACACCGCTATCGGCGGTAACTCCTCCATTCCGGGCGTGCGCCTGGCAAAGAGCCAGGTGGAGCGCCTTTCCGCGCAGATTGATTCGGGTGAGCTGACCCTGCAGCTCGGCGAGAACCTGCGCGACTCGATCCGCGTGCCCAACGGCAAGCTGGATCAGGCGAACACCTCCACCGCGCGTGGTCTGCACGGTTCGCACGGCATCACCAAGCCGGACGTTGCGGCACCGGGCACGAACATTTCCTCCATCGAGGTTGGTAGCGGCACCGGTTCGAGCGTGAAGACCGGTACGTCCATGTCCACGCCCTTTGTTGCCGGTGTTGCGGCGCTGATTATGCAGGCGCACCCGGAGTACGGTCCGCGCATGATTAAGACCGTCATCATGAACACCGCCGACCACCACATGCAGGACGCCTGGGGCAACCCCTACGCGGTGGACCGTGTGGGTACCGGCCGCATCAACACGCGTGCGGCGGTGGCTGACCGCGTCATGCTGTTCAACGCGGCACACCCCGAACAGGTTTCGGACACTTTCGGCGTGCTCGAGTACACCCCGAACGCCGGTGTGCAGACCCTGCAGCACCGCGTGAGCGTTGAGAACACCGACTCGGTGGCGCACACCTACACCCTGAACTATGAGGGTAGCACGAGCATCCCGGGTGTGGAGTTCTCCTACCCGCAGTCCGTGTCTGTGGGTGCCGGTCAGAAGGCAACGTTCACCGTGACGGTGCGCATTGACCCGTCGAAGCTGGAGAAGACCCGTGACCCGTCCATGTACCCGAACCAGGATTCGGTGAACTACTCGACCGGTACGGTCACCATTTCGGGTGCCCGCCAGTACATTGCGAGCGCTTCGGGCCGCCTGATCCTGACCGATACTGACTCCTCGGCTGCGGTGAAGACCCTGCGCATGCCGCTGCACGTGGCACCGAAGCCTGTCTCCGCGATGCGTGTGGCTGGCTCCGATATCGCCTTCGATGCTCAGGGTTCCGGCGCGACCGAGCAGACCCTGACCCTGCAGGGTACCGCGGTGGATCAGGGCGGTTACCGCTCCCTGCTGGGTGCCTTTGAACTGGGCGCTTCGAGCCCGCGCATCCCCACCGCGAAGCTGGGTGTGGGTTCGGATTCCCGCATGGACCTGCAGTACGTGGGTGCCGCCTCGGACGTGGCGGCATTGAAGGCTGCCGGTGCGGACACCTCGCAGGCGCACCTGTCCTTCGGTATTTCCACCTGGGGTAACTGGCAGGAGGTGACCCCGCGCGGCACCTACTACGTGTTCGTTGATACCAACAAGGACGGCACGAGCGACTACCGTCTGCAGACGGTGCGTGAGAAGGGCCTGGACTACCCGCTGGTGAAGGTTTCTAAGCGCAGCAACGGCAAGTGGCAGGCCATCGAGAACGCCCTGTACCCGCTGAACGGCACCTGGGGTGACACGGACACCAACATCATGGATTCGAACACCCTGGTGATGACTGTTCCGCTGAGCGTTCTGGGTCTGGACCCGAACGCCGAGTCCACCGAGATTTCGTACTCGGTGACCACTTCGAGCGCGTTCTCCGCTACGACCGTGGTTGATACGACTGATTCGGTGGTGTTCAACTATGCGGCGCCGAAGCTGTGGTTCAGCGGCGAGTCTGCGGGCGTTCCGAACCTGTTCGTGGACGCACCCTCCGCGCAGCTGGTGGCGCACCGTAACGGCGACGCGAAGAACGTTTCTGCGCTGTTCCTGCACATGCACAATGCGACCGGCGACCTGTCCGGCGTGAACGGTGCTGCGGGTGAGCGCGCGCAGGTTCTGCGTGTCTCGTCGAACTCTGAGGCTACCGCCGCGAGCGCACACTTCAAGGATGTTCCGGCGGATTACCCGTTCGTGAACGACATTAACTGGCTGGCTCAGCGTCGTATTACGACCGGCTACCCGGACGGCACGTTCCGCCCGAACGGTTCGGTGGAGCGCGGCGCGATGGCGGCGTTCTTCTACCGTATGGCGGGTTCGCCGCAGTTCACTGCGCCGAGCACCCCGAGCTTTAAGGATGTGCCGCGTGATCACCCGTTCTTCAAGGAGATTGAGTGGATGCGTGCCCGCGGTATTACGACCGGCTGGTCGGATGGTACGTTCCGTCCGAATGCTGCGGTGAATCGTGATGCTATGGCGGCGTTCTTCTACCGTTTTGCGGGTTCACCGGCGTATTCTGCTCCGGTGGCGTCGCCGTTTAGTGACGTGTCGGCCGGTAGCCAGTTCTATCGTGAGATTTCGTGGTTGGCTGAGCAGCGTATTACGACTGGTTGGGCTGATGGTTCGTTCCGTCCGGTTCAGCCGATTGAGCGTGGCGCGATGGCGGCGTTCTTGCACCGCTATAACGTGCGCGTGCTGAATAACCGCTAGTCGAAGCGTTATATTTGAGCGCTAAATACCCCCGGTGGATGCTGTACGCATCTGCCGGGGGTATTTGCTTGCCTCGCCCTGCCCGAGGCGGGCTAGTTAGCGCTGGCGGGCTTCTTTACGGTTGAGCTTCTCAATAGCGGCTTCCACCTTTAACTTGCGGTGACTCAGCTTCCAAAGGCTGAAAGACTGCGTCAAGGTACTCTTGCCTATCTCCACGAGGGAAGGCAGCCCCTGCCGGATGAGTGCCTCATTGATTTCTTCCTGGGTGGCGCCCTGCTCCTTCATCTGCTCGATGATGATGCCCGCCTCCGCTATTTTCCCGGAGGTGAGCGGGTGGTTTTCGAGGCTGGTTTCGATGTCTACGAGCTCGTCGTAGAGTTCAGTTTTTGTTTTTGCCATGGTGCTGTCTTCACCGTCCTTGGTTGACGTGTTCTGTGGCGTAGCGGGTGTGGGGGCGTTTTCCCTCATCACCGGCTGTTTTGAACGGTATTTGAACCGTATGTTCATGCTAACAGCTGCACGGGTTGTTGCACAGGGTTTTTACCGGTGAGTATGCTGTGTATTTTCAGGGCTGAAACGATATTGAACCCGCCGCGTGCGCCGCGCTGAACGGACCGTGTGGAACACTACCTCGCCTCCCTCGGCGGTTCACCGCGCTGGCTATAAGGTGGAGCGTACACTTAAGTCATGCGTGAATTACAGGCACAGATCATCCGTGAAATGGGCGTCAAGCCCAACATGACCGAAGAGCAGGCACGCGAAGAAGTGGAGCGCCGCATCCAGTTCATCTGCGACTACCTGGAAGCCACCGGAAGCCGCGGCCTGGTACTGGGCATCAGCGGCGGCATCGACTCCACCCTGGCGGGTCGCCTCTGCCAGCTGGCGGTGGACCGCCTCAACGAGCGTGGCCGCACCACCGAGTTCGTGGCGGTGCGCCTGCCCTACCGTGTGCAGCACGACGAAGAGGACGCGCAGGAGGCGCTGCGTTTCATCCAGCCCACCCGCTCTCTGACCTTCAACATTGCGGAGGCTGTCGACGGTTTCGACACCGCCTACACTGACGCAACCGGCGAACAGATGAGCGACTTCAACAAGGGTAATGTGAAGGCGCGCGCCCGCATGATCGCCCAGTACGCGATTGCTGGCGGCCCCGGCTACCTGGTGGTGGGTACCGACCATGCGGCGGAGTCCATTACGGGTTTCTTCACGAAGTTCGGTGACGGCGGCGCGGACCTGCTGCCGCTGGCTGGCCTGAATAAGCGCCAGAACCAGCTGCTACTGCGTGTTTTGGGTGCGTCTGAGCGTCTGTGGGCTAAGCCGCCGACGGCTGACCTGCTGGACGGCGTGCCCGGCCGTACCGATGAGGATGAGCTGGGCCTGACGTACCCGCAGATTGATGATTACCTGGAGGGTAAGGAAATCGACGAGGCGGCAGCTGCGAAGCTGGAGCAGATTTACCTGCGTAGCCGCCATAAGCGCACTACTCCGGTGACGATTTTTGATTCCTGGTGGAAGAACTAGCGTCAAAACACTAGCGCCTCAACCGGCGTAAGAACTAACGTAAAAGCCCTGAACTCCCTTGGTGGGAGTCCGGGGCTTTTACTATGCTTTCGCAGACCGAGGACTACGCCTTCTGCTCGGGCTGTGCGCCAGAAATCTGGGCAGCCTGAGCGTCAGACTCCTCAGAACCTTCAGCTTCTACCTCAGGCTCAGCGGGCGGTACCTTCGAGCCGCCCGTAGCAAGGAACAGCACCAGGCCCAGCGCGCAGGCGAGCACCTGGGTGAAGGGGAACGCCCAGGTCAGGCCCTTAAAGCCGAACCACATGTTGCCGAAGTACACGGCGGGGAAGAACAGCAACGCAATACCGATGGTCATCAGCATTGCCGGGCCGCCCTTACCGGCCGCCTGGAACCAAGACACAAACACGATGCTGACCGCGTTGAACACGGCGGCGAGCATGAGCGCAATCATGACCTCTTCGCCGGTGTCGATGAGGCTTGCATCGCCAACCACGGCAAGCAGTTCGCGGCGGAAAATCAGCACCGGAATGGTGATGATTGCGGAGGTCGCCACGGACAGGATCGTTGCGGTGCGCAGCGCCTCCTTCACGCGGGCGCCGTTGCGGGCACCGTACGCGTAGGCGTACAGCGGGATACCGCCCATGCACAGGCCCATGCACAGCATTTCGGGCACCATGTTCAGGCGCATTGCCAGGCCGAACGCCGCGACGGTGTCGTCACCGTAGGAGGCGGCGAGGTTGTTCAGCAGCAGGGCGGCGAAAATCAGGTTGAGGCTCTGAATGAGCTCGGCGGCACCGACCGCAACCACGGGCTTGATGATAGCGGGGTCGAGGGAGAAGTCGCGGATGTTCGCGGAGAAGTTCTCGCTCTGACGCATCAGGAACAGCAGGTAGTACAGCATGGATGCGCCGTTCGCCAGCAGCATCGCCCAACCGGCACCGGCGACGCCCATGCCCATGATGGCGATGAACAGCACGTCGAAGATGCAGGTGACGACGGTGCCGACGATGATGCCGTACATGGACTGCTTGGCGTAGCCTTCGGATCGGACGAGCTGTTCGAGGGTGAACATGCCGATAGCGAGGGGCGCGCCGAGGAACATGAGGTGCACGTAGATGCGGGTCGGTTCGTAGGAGCCGCCGGATGCACCCATGATGCTGGTGATCGGGTCGGCGAGGATGAAGCCGATAGCCGCCGCGACGATACCGGCACCGAGCGCCGAGTAGAGGGCGAAGGAGGTGACGCGGTGAATTTCGTGGGCGGGCTGGCCTTCACCGAGCTTGCGGGAGGCGAGGGTTGAGGAGCCCAGGCCGAACAGGCCTGCGATCGCCATGATGACGCCGAAGACGGGCACGCCGTAGCTGGTGGCGGCGAGGTCTTCGGTGCCGCCGTAGTGGCCGACGAAGTAGGAGTTCACCACGTTGTAGATGCTGGTGATGGCGAGGCCGAGTGCCATGGGCACGCCGAGGGAGAGGAGCGCCTTGAGGATGGGGGCGTCTTTGAGCAGGTAGATGTTCTGCGGGTCTTCGCTTGCGCCGTGCGGGCCGTGTCCGCCGTGTCCTGGGGCGGGTGCGCTATTTTTGGGTGCGTTGTTTTCAGTCTGGTGGGACGTCATAGGTTCCTGTGGTTCTAGTCTGTGTTGTGTCCGGTGCGCGGTAAGAAGCGTGGTCCGCACAAAAAACGGGCTAGTGTATTGTACCGTTTCCACGTAGTGGTTGGGCTAGGGGTTTAGACAAAAAAGTAACGAGGCGCCCCTCCCCGTTTAGGGGTGGGGCGCCTCGCCTCATACGTATCGCATGTAGGAGTGTGAGCTATTCGAGTTCAACCGGACCAAGCACGCGAACCTCCTCAATATCCAGGATTTCCTGAATCGCGTGGAGCACATTCGTGTCGATTATGCGCTCATTACGCAGGCGCTTGAGCACGCTGCGTTGCTTCTCCAAATGCCGCAGGCGCAGCTCTTTCTCAAGGTCGCCCGCTTCAATAATGCGGCGGGCTTCTTCCGGCGCATTCGCACCGTCTTTACGAACGGCGTGCAGGTTGCGGTGTATACTCGCGTTGTACATCTGTTCGTCGGCAATGCGGTCGATAATCCACTGTGGTGCACCAATTTCCTGGCCGATCTCAGCCACAGAGTCGAAGGACTCGGCAATGATCGTGCGGATTGCTTCATTAATCTCATCTTCTTCGGTGGTATCAACCGGAATTTTCGCCCACCTAATAACGAGCGGCAGGAGCATCCCCTGAACCACCATCGACAGCAGAACCACGCCCGCAACAACAAAGATAATAAAGTCACGCGCGGGAACATCAGTCGGCACGGAGAGAGCCACCGCGAGGGAAACACCGCCGCGCAGTCCCGCAAAGGTACTCACTACACGGCCACGGAAAGTTGTGCGCAGCTGCTTCTGCTTTTCTGAACGGTCAAGGGCACGAATAATACCGATCGAGACGTGCAGGAAAATAAAACGCGCCGCAATGGAAACAAGCCATGCCACCACAATCACGGCGAACGTCAAAGCCCACGCATAGTTGTATTCACGAAGAACATCATCCACAGGCGCTGTGGCGCTGGGCAGCTGAACACCCACGAGCACGAAGAGCGCACCGTTCATGACATAGGAGACAAACGACCAGATGGGCAGACCGTAGAAACGGTTTTGGGGTTTGATGGTATCCGGTCCGCGATAGGTCAGGTAGAAAGCGGCGACCACCACAGCCACCACTCCGGAACCTTTCATGCCCTCAAAAGGCTCGATCTCTTCAGCCAGGAAGAAAGCAATAAACGGCACGGTAAACATGAACACGCTGAAGTTCATGGGGTTGCCGATGTGCGCACGCAGCTTATCTACACCCCATCCGACGGCCAGGCCAACGAGAGTTCCAATCAGGAACGAGAAGAAGAACATTCCGGATGCAGTCCCCAGGGTAAGTTCATGACCACCCGCAAGCTGCAGGGCGAGTGCGAAAAGAACTAGGGTGGTGCCGTCGTTAATGAGTGCTTCCGCTTTAAGGGTGGTGATGGAAGATTTGGGGAGTTTGCCGTTGAGCGTTGCCACGGCCACAGCATCGGTGGGGGCGAGCGCCACACCGATAATCAGCGCCACAGGCCAGATGAAGACGCCCATAAATGTGTGAAGCACCCAGGCGATAACGAACGCCGTGAAAATTACGAGCACCGTGCCCGAGAGCAGAATGCCGCGCAGACGAGCGCGCGCCTCACGCCAGGAGGTGTTTCGGGTCTCCCAGAACAGCATCACGGGCAGGAAGATTTCGAGAATCACGTGCGGTGGCAGCCCGACCTCGCGCACCTCGTGCATGGCGTGAACGGGGATGAGCGCCAGCACAAGCCCCAGGAAAATGAGCAGAATGGCGGGGGTTATCCGTATTTTATGGGCGAGGATATTACCCAGAAGAATTGCCAGCGATAGGGCAATGATGACTTCAAGCAATTTGGTGTGTTCCTTTTGGATGTGGCGGCTGGTTCATGGTGTGCGTCTGATAGACGGCTGATGTCCGCGAGTGTGCGGGTGCCAGGGTGCCCAAAATGTTTTGCTCGTTCCCTGGGCCGTGAGGCTTCCGCGTGGGGACGAGTGCGGGCGTAGCTTCTGTATTTTACCGTTGTTCAGTGCGGGTGGGTGGATGTTTACCCTGAGCAAAACCTTGCCTTATGGCCGCTCGGGATGTGAGTTTATGGGAGGCGACCTGCGTGCATCCGGCGGGTCTGCTCAGCCGGGCCTGCTCAGCCCATGAACCGCCCTACTCTAACCGCTTTTCATGACGTTTTGTGTCGTTCTGACGTGAACTTGGGGTCGTACTGTGTCAGAGAACAGAAAATCCGCCCCTGTGAGTGCGCGCGAACACTCAGAACGTGAGAAGATAAGGTCATGACTGATAACAACACCGTAACCGGCAGCCCGCTTGTTAAGCGCGGCCTGGCCGACATGCTCAAGGGCGGCGTCATCATGGACGTCGTCACCCCCGAACAGGCTAAGATCGCTGAAGATGCTGGCGCTGTTGCCGTCATGGCTCTCGAGCGCGTTCCCGCGGATATTCGTGCGCAGGGCGGCGTGGCTCGTATGTCTGACCCGGACATGATTGAGGGCATCATTGATGCTGTTTCGATTCCGGTCATGGCGAAGGCACGCATCGGCCACTTCGTTGAGGCTCAGATTCTGGAGACCCTGAAGGTCGACTACATTGACGAGTCTGAGGTTCTTTCTCCCGCTGACTACGTGAACCACATTGATAAGCACCAGTTCAAGGTGCCTTTCGTGTGCGGTGCTACCAACCTGGGTGAGGCTCTGCGCCGTATCACCGAGGGTGCCGCTATGATCCGTTCGAAGGGCGAGGCTGGCACCGGTGACGTCTCTGAGGCGACTAAGCACATCCGCACCATTAAGCGTCAGATTGCTGAGCTGCAGGGCCTGTACAACACCATGCCCGACGAGCTGTACGTGAAGGCTAAGGAACTGGCTGCACCGTACGAGCTGGTTCGTGAGGTTGCTCAGACCGGTAAGCTGCCCGTGGTGATGTTCACCGCTGGTGGCGTGGCTACCCCCGCTGACGCTGCAATGATGATGCAGCTGGGTGCTGACGGCGTGTTCGTTGGTTCCGGTATTTTCAAGTCGGGCGACCCGGTTGCTCGCGCGAAGGCTATCGTGAAGGCTACTGCTTTCTACAACGACCCGGAGAAGGTTGCTGAGGCTTCTCGCGGCCTGGGTGAGGCTATGGTCGGCATTAACGTTGCTGACATCCCGGCACCGCACCGCCTGGCGGAGCGCGGCTGGTAATTCGTGCGCGCACCCCGTATTCGGGGTGAGTGTTTGATGAGGGGGTGGGGTTCGCTGAGGCGGGTCCCACCCTCCTTGTGTTTGTTGTGTTTGTTGTTTTGTGAAGGGAGCGGTGATGGTTGAGAAGGTTCAGCCTACCGGTGTTTTGCCGGGTGAGGGTTTTACGGTTGGTGTTTTGGCGTTGCAGGGCGGCGTGAGTGAGCATGCGGAGATGCTGGAGTCTCTGGGTGCGCAGGTGCGTTGGGTGCGTACTGGTGAGCAGCTTGAGGGTCTGGATGCGCTGGTTTTGCCGGGTGGTGAGTCGTCGACGATTGACCGTTTGACCCGTATTTTTGGTGTGCGTGAGCCGCTGATTGAGGCGATTTCTTCGGGTCTGCCGACTCTGGGTACCTGTGCTGGCCTGATTATGTTGTCGGAGCGTATTGATGATCCGGCGCCGGGTCAGCAGTCGCTGGGTGTTTTGGATGTTTCGGTGGGTCGTAACGCGTTTGGTTCGCAGGTTGATTCTGCGGAGGTGCGCCTGCCGTGGCTGACCCCTGCCGGTGATGAGGTGGTTATTGATACGGCGTTTATTCGTGCGCCGATTGTGACTGGCACTGGTGAGGGTGTGCAGGTGACGGCTCGTCATGAGGGGAAGATTGTGGGTGTGCGTTCGGGCAACCTGATTGGTATTTCTTTCCACCCGGAGGTTACGGGCGATACGACGGTGCATGAGGAGCTACTGGCTCTGGCACGCGAGGTGAAGGGCAAGTAGCCCCTCCCCCAAAAAATAAGCCCGGTAATGACCGTTTAAAGAGTTGTGGCGATGACCGTTGTTCGGTCACCGCCACAACTGTTTTTGCGCGGGTTTATGCGTGAGTGGACTTATGGGCGGGAGCTGCTGGGGGTTTGGGGCTGGGCCTTCCACTGCTGGTAGGCGCTTGTGGCGAGGAATCGTGCACGGTTGCCGTCGCTGAGCGTCTTGATGTCTGCGGGGGCTGCCTCGTACCACTTTTCGTAGAGACGAATAATCATCTCGGGGTAGGCGGCTTCTTCCAGGTCTGCGCGGTGGGGAATGAATTCGTTGCGGTTCTTGATGTCTCGGTACTCGCTACCGGCGAAGGGGTCGGTGACTCCGACGCTGGGGTGAGCGTTGTAGGCATCGATGTTTTGAACGTATTCGGGGAGGGTGCTGCGCCCTGCTTTGAGTGCGGCGTGGCACTTGCTGTCGATTTCGCTGGGCTCAATGATGTGGGCGCCGTCTGCGAGGATGTTCCGGTACTGGATGTACGCGGGGTACTGTTCATCGGTGCGCGGGACGGGCTTGGCGGCTTCTGCTGAGGCGGTAGCTTCGGCGGAGTATGAGGAGCAGCTGACGGTGGGCGTGGTGCTTGCCGTTGCTGAGGTGCTCGCCGTGGAGGGTGAGGAGGTGCTGCTTGCCGCGGTGTTTGCACCACCGCAGGCGGCAAGGAACAGGGGCAGGATTGAGAGAGCGGCACCGTATCGCAGTGCGTTATAGCGGGGGTTCGGAGTCCTGGAATTCAGGGTCATGATGTCACCTCATTGTGGGCTGGCGCATACCGAGTTGACCTTCAATATACGGGTAGTTTTGATACATGGTCAAGAGAAAAATGTGTTTATTTTTTAAACTCCAACGTCTCGGAAGACAATCGACATACAAGCTTGTTCAGCGTCTTGACTTGCGTAAGCACGGAGACTACCGGGCTCTTGAGGCAAACATGGCACTAAAACACCAGCATCAGATATTGCTATTTACCTGATAATCGTCAGAAACCAACATGCCCGGAGGAGCATGGCCAGGGTGCCGATAGTGCAACCTCCAGCTCCGTAAAAGCCTGCACCTCAACGGCCCAACGCTACTGCAGGAGGAAATAGATAAGTCCCCTAACGTATTCCCAGAGCAGTACCGAGAGGACGCACTGTGCAACAAATGCGGCTATAGCTGCGACGGTTGGCACCCAGTAGCTACGCTTAGAACATGCGATAAAAACTGCTATAAAAATAATGCATGAGACAATATCGGGACCCAAGAGAATGAATGCCTGTAGATCATATGGCCACAATATTCCATGCATATATTCTGTAGGAACTTTACATGAACTTAAGATATTGCCTTTTAAAATTTCATAAGTCCCATACATTTTAAAAACTAAGTACAGTGAGGCGATCCAAAAAATGCCTATTCGAAGCTTTACACCCAGCCATATACTAAAGATCTGCCACAAGCTAGCAAGTACAACTCCCACCACGAAGAAGGGTATATAGTCGAAATAGCTATCTTGCCACCCATCACATGGCGAGACAAATCCATTGAAACTTGTATACAGGCTAGTTGGGAAAATATAGAAAAATTGCAATACAATGAGAAATAAGATATACAAAATTATTTTCTCATTTACAGCGAACATCTTATAAGTAGAATTCATGATGCCATTTCCTTTCAAGAGCATAAAACACTAGTAGCGAAACACCGGACGCATAGCCTCAATGTTGTTTTTCTTATCCCTTAAGCCCCAAAGCCAATACCGGGATAGGTAGGTGACCTGCAAAATCTCCGCACTCTTACCCCGTCTACCTCATATTTAAGCAGGTCAACACCCTAAGACTACTGGGTAGCACACCTTGCGTCTAGAGTGTTGGTTTTAAAAATTAGATGATAATTTCCATTGACCATGTATCAAATATTCGGGTACATTTAGGCGCAATATATTGTTCCATCCCTCTTGTGAGGTGGTCTCATGACCCACACCCCTGTTTTTCTTTCGCTCCGTTCCAGCGGTCTACGACGCAGTGCCGCACTGGCGATTCTCCCCCTGCTTCTTGCCTCCTGCGGTAGCTCCACCAGCACGGCATCAAACACTCCCGCACCCTCGAACACGACCGTGGATTCATCCCCGTCAGCTTCAAGCGCCACCGGGTCCGCTTCCTCTTCCGCGGCGAAGAAGAGCTCCACCCCCTGCCTTGAACCTGACGAAGCCACGAAAGCTCAAACCCTCAAGCAGCAGGAAGCCATTAGCGCCGACCGCGGTACGGCACTGCCCTCCTACGTCTCCGCACGGCATGTTGTGCGCAACCAGGCGAACTTCCCCACCCGTGCCGAAGCTGAATCAGCAGGAGCCGAGTGCCTGGCACTGTACGAGAAGAACAAGGCCGATCACGCCTACGCCGCAGCATGGGTTCGCGCTATCGATGACGATAACGTGACAAGCGGAAAGGTAGCCTCCGGCCCGCGCACTGACATCCAGAGCGCCGACCCCTACAAGGCAAGCAACTACGTCGATATTCGAGAGGGTAAGGAGTACTTCCCGACCCGACAGGAGCTGCTCGCGGCAAACTACCCCGAGAACTACATTGTTGCTTTTGAGGCGTGGGCGCAGCAGGCACCAGCCGATGTGAAGCAGAAGAGCGACATGAACCGTGCGGCCGCTAAGGATACTCGCTGGTCTGAGGTGGTAACCCTGCCCAGCCCCGACAACCCCGTCTAATCCACCCCTTTTCAATCCTCAAAATAGTTGTGGCGGTGACCGTTATTCGGTCACCGCCACATCTGTTATAGGGTGCAGGTTAGGGTAGGAGCGCCAACCCAAACTCAATAACGATCAGGGCTACAGCACACGCGAAGAGTACCCCACGCGGCACATTGAACTTCTGCCAGAGCCTATACAGCTGGCTGGGAACCCCCCAAATAACGAACGCCTGAAAGGCAAGCGATAACACGGGGTTACCCCACTGAATAATCATCAGGGCAAGAGCAAAACCCACGCCGAGCACATCCAGGATGCGCAGGTGCTTTCGCACCTGCTCCCTCTCCTTCTGATAGCTGGGGTTGTTTAGCAACCTTGGTGGTGCTTTTTTCAGCTGACCCACAATAATCAAAACCGCCAGCGGGATCAGAGAAATATCGAAGAACATGGGAACCGCCTTTCATGTTGGGGTTCGCTCGCTACGCCGGTGACGAGCTGATGGTGCACCATTATTGGTGAAAAATTCTCAAAAATAAGTAGTGTGCAACACGTGCATAACGTATTGTGGGTTACTTTACAGCACACATAAACCCTATTCAAGAGGTAAACAGCCCCCCCGAAAAATTTAAAATTTTTAAAAAATAAGGGCGCCGGGAACCTTACGTTCCCGGCGCCCACACCCCAGCTGTTCATACCTCAGCGGGGTTCAATTTAGAGGCGGAAGAAGCCTTCCACCGCGCGAGTCATGTACGCCATATCGTCCACATGGCACATCTCGCGCATCGAATGCATCGACAGCAAACCAATACCCACATCCACGGTGCGCATGCCCAAGCGGGTAGCCGTAATCGGGCCAATCGTCGAACCGCACGGCATATTGTTATTCGACACGAACTCCTGATACGGCACGCCAGCCTTCGCACACGCCGCAGCAAACACGCCAGCACCCACCGAATCCGTCGCGTAACGCTGGTTCGCGTTAATCTTCAGCAACGGACCACCACCGGGCAGCGGCTGAACGGTCGGGTCGTGGTGACCCTGATAGTTCGGGTGCACCAGGTGACCGGCATCAGCCGACAGGCAGAACGACGCCGCCACCGAACGGCGGTACTCCTCCGTGCTCTCACCGCGCGCAGCCGAGAGGCGCACCAGAATATCCTCCAGGAACGGGCCCGCCGCACCACTACGCGACTCCGAACCGAGCTCCTCGTGGTCGAACGCCGCGAGCATCACGGTCTCGATGGCGTGCTCGTCCGCATTATCGGCAACGTAACGCTCCAGGGCGGTCAGACCCGCGTGCACCGAAGACAGGTTATCCAGGCGACCGGAAGCGAACAGCTCCTGATCCGCACCGAAGCGGCGCGGCGGCTGCGAATCAGCGAATAGCAGGTCGTAACCCACGATGCTCTGCGGGTCGACCGGCTCGCCGTCAATCACGTGCTTCGCCATGTAGCCCAGCACATCGTTCTCCGCCGGATCCACGCCCCACACGGGGTACATGTTGAACTGCTTGTCCAGCACCAGTTCGTTGCGCTTGTGGTCCAGGTGCGGCGCCAGCTGCGGGATGCGCGCAATCGGGCCGGTACGCACCAGGCGGTCCTTCAGCTCGCCGTTCTCCAGGACGGTGAGGCGGCCCGCCACGCACAGCTCGCGGTCCAGGAAGGAGTTCAGCAGTGCACCACCGTAGTTCTCCACGGCAATCTGGTGCCAGCCCTTCGTGGTGATGGAGGAGGAGGGCTTGACCTTCAGAGAGGGCGAGTCGGTGTGCGCACCCAGCACACGGTAGCCGCTTGCCTTCTGCGCCTTCGCGCCGCCAGCCCAGGCGATAATCGCGCCGTCACGGACGACGAAGTGGCGGCCGGTTGCGATCTGCGGGTCCCATGCTTCGGTCTCTACAAGCTCGGTGAAGCCTGCTGCTTGCAGGCGGCGCGCTACCGTGCGCGCGGCGAGGTAAGAGACCGGCGACTCCGCCACGAATGCGGCGAGGTCTTCAATATTTTTTACAGCATCAACAGTCATGGTTTAACCCTACCTTTTCTTGGGTGTTGACGGGGTGACCGGGGGTGGTAGTCCACGCGACGTGGAGTATGAGCCCTGGTGAGGCTCGAATGGAGCGGGGCGGGCGGGCTGGGGTAGCTGGGCTAGAGCAACCCGCCGCAGCCTTTAGTTATCAACCTTGAGCGGTTGTGTTTCACGTGAAACCTCGCCGCGGCGAGCGCGTGCATTGAAGATCAGGCAGGCGAGCACCACGTACACGCCTTCCAGCGCAATGCCCTGCAGTGCATCCACGGGGGTCACGCCCTCGGAGGCGAACGGATCCAGACCAGCCACCATGGACAGCAGCATCAGGATCACGTTATTTGCCACGTGCAGGCTGATGGAGGCCTCCAGACCGCCGGTGTACCAGCAGAGGAAACCCGCGTAAATACCCATCGCGAGAATCGTGCTCTGACCCCAGGGGTCGTAGGCGTGGGAGAGCATGAACAGCACGGCGGGCAGCACAATCGGCAGCCAGGGGGTGCGGAGCCAGCGGCCCAGCATCTGCATCATGAAGCCGCGGTAGGCGAGCTCTTCGGCGTAGCACTGCACGGGCACTAGGAGCAGCATCATCGCCACATAAACCCAAAATTCAACCTGTGGAGGTTGAAAATAGCGGTATTCGGGCAGGCTCTCACCGCTCAACGCCAGCATCACGGCGTAGTAGATGCCGTAGACAGCGAAGCTCAAACCCAGGTACGGAAGCAGTAGCGAGCGGCGCAGACGACCCGCCACCGAATGGATCAGACCCCAGGGCTTCGGACCCACGACCAGGCGCGCCAGAAAGAGCGAAGGCACAATCGCGATAAGGGAGAGGAACGTCAGCGCGAACAGCGCCGGGTGTTCCATAATGACGGCGCGGTTCGTAGCTACATCCTGGAGGGAAAGTCCCGAACCCATAATCGTCGCAGCCAGGGCAACTGAAATGATCAGGTTGAGGCCAATAAATACGGCGACACCGAGCAGACCTTCCAGCAGGGGTGAGAACCAGCGGGATTTCGGGTCGGCGTGGGAGAGACGGTGGTAGGCAAGACCTGCAACAGGCGCAGGAGCAGCGGGGGTTCCGGCGGCTACCTGCGGGGGTGCGGGAGGCGGTGTAGTGTTCATTCTTTAATCCTAGCCTCCGCGGGGTCGATGGTGACCGGGCATACGGAAACCTTCAAGTGCCGATTGATACGGAATGTTCCAAAACCATTGAAAAAGCCGTGAATAAGGCTAAAAACCTACCATTCACGGGGTTCATTTTCTGAACCTATGCCATAATTTGTAGCGATAATACGCTCATATACATAGTCGCTGATGACCGCTCTTCCGGGGTGTTTTTTCAGCACCAGAAAGGCTGCTTTCTTATGGCACTCGTCTTCAATCCGCCGCCCAACTGGCCCGCTCCTCCTGCTGGATGGGCCCCCACTCCTACGTGGCGCCCCGACCCCGCGTGGGGTCCCGTTCCTGAAGGCTGGCAGCTGTGGGTCGAAGAGCCCGAGCCCGAACCCATTCAGGTTGAAGAGGCTACTATTGAGCCGCTGATTCCCGAGGAGCCCGCTGCCGAGGCGGCTCCCGCTGAGCAGGTTACTGAGCCTGTAGTTGCTGAGCCCGCTGTTGAGGCTGAGCAGCCCGCCGAAGCTGCAGCACCGCTGACCGTTGAGGACGTTGACCTGGAGCAGCTCGCCGCTGAGCTCGAAGGTGAGCAGGTCGTCGAGGTTCCGGAGGCGGCAGCACCCCAGGCTGAGGCATCCCACGTTGAGGCACAGCAGGTAGAGGCGCCCCACGTTGAGGCGTCCCAGGCTGAGTCCGCTGAGGAGTCCTCCGAGCCCAAGCCGATGCGTCACCTGACTCAGGTTCCGCTGACCGGCACCGCTCTGCCCGAGCAGGTTCTCGCATCCCAGTCTTCCGCAGTTGAAGAGCCTGCAGATGCAGAGCCCGCTGCTGAGGCTCCCGTAGCGCCGGTTGTCGAGCCTGTTGTTGCTGAGCAGGCTGCTTCCGAGCAGCCCGTTGAGGCGCACGTTGTTGAGGCTCCGGTTGCTGAGCCGGCACTGTCCGAGCCTGCTGTTTCCGAGCCCGCCGCTTCTGAGCCGGTCGTTTCCGAACCTGTTGCAGAGCCCGTTGTTGTTGAGCCCGTCGCCGAGGTTGCCCCCGAGGCACCGGCGGCAGCTGAACCGGTATCTGAGCCCATCGTTGAGGCTCCCGCGGCTGAGGCACCCGCTGCTGAGGCGCCCCACACTATTGAGAGCTCCCCGCTCGTTGAGTTCCACACCCCCGAAACCGAGCGCACCGTCAACCTGTCCGAGCGTACCGTGAACCTCTCGGAACAGCCCGGTCAGAACATGCAGCCCGGCCAGAACGCACAGTTCATCCCGGCGGGTCAGGCACCGAACGGCTTCCAGCCGAACCAGGCTGATGGTTTCCAGGGTGAGGGCTTCCAGGGCCAGAACTTCCAGGGTGGCCAGTACCAGGGCCAGGGTTTCCAGGGTCAGGGTTTCCAGGACGGCCAGAACGCGCAGGGCGGTCAGAACGTCCAGGGCGGCCAGTACCAGAACAACCCCTACCAGGGTCAGCCGTACAACGCTCAGCCCTACGCAGGTCAGGTGTCCGATCAGGACCAGGCAACCGTAGCACTGAGCAACCCCTACGTCACCGAGCCCGCAGGTCAGGGCGAGGACGACTCCGAGAAGAAGGGTCTGTTCTCCGGCACCAAGATTTGGGGTGTTATCGGTGGTGCGTTGGCTCTGCTGATTGTTATCATCCTGGCGATTGTCATGCTGATTCCGCGTGGCGGCTCGAACCCCACCTCCGACTCTGCTGCAGCATCGAGCGCGGCGGCTACTTCCGCTGAGGCATCCTCCGCGGCGGCTTCGTCTGAGGCTTCTTCCGCAGCTCCCGCATCCGAGAGCGCGGCGGCCGGTACTTCCGCTTCTTCCGCAGCACCCATCGCTGCTGCTGAAGCGAAGATGCCCGAGGGTGAGTTCAAGGAATACAAGAAGACCGTCGCCGACAACAAGGACACCATCGACATTGAAAAGATCAAGGGCGATGTGTCCGCAGGCCTGCTCTACTACGAGTTCAAGCCCGCAGACGGTGTGGTTAACGCTTTCATCACCAGCCGTGACGATAAGGGCAACATCGCCTCGGGTGTGAGCGTTATCGACTCCACCCGCGACAACAAGGAGCTCAAGGGCACCGCATGGATTGACGCGAGCGGCCACTCCACCCCCACCCGCAAGCTGGAGCTGACCGGTAAGGGCGAATGGACCATCCGCGTCTACGATGCAGACTCCGCACCCCACTACAAGAAGGGTGAGAAGTTCCAGAGCACCATGAACTACTACGCTTTCACCTACGAAGGCACCGAGGCGACCATGGAGTTCCAGACCAGCGGCCCGACCACCCGCGGCTTCAACGTTCTGAACGCGACCAAGAACGACCCGTTCTTCTCCTCGACCATGCCGACCGTGAAGAGCAGCCTGCAGTGGGTTCAGAGCAACAAGAGCTACCTGCAGGTTCGTACCGACTCCGCGGTTACTTGGAGCATCGGCACTAACTAGCGGCTTGGCTGACTAAATCAGCAGGCTGGGTATAAAAGTATCCCCCGCGCCCGTGATGGGTGCGGGGGATACTTTTATGCCAGTGGTTATGCCGGGTGGGGTTTAGCCCTGTTATGCCCGTGCTGGAGGCGCCCGCCACCGCGAGCGGGCAAGCCACCTTAGCGGGAGTACTTCGCCTCCGCCAGTTCGTCACCTGCGGCTCGTGCCGCACGCTCCACCGACTGACGATGCGCCAGGTACACGAAGAACGTCACCAGGATGAACAGGTACATCAGCTGGTACGGCATGGTGCCCGCCATCAGGCCCAGGGAGCCTTCCGGCACCATCAGAATCTGATCCGAGTTGAAGTGCGGGGAGAACGCCAGCACAATCCAGAACGGCGAAATGTACATGCCCACCAGCGCCGCGGTCGCCAGAATAACAGCCAGCGTGAACACGAAGGAGCTGACCCGCTGGTACATGAGCGGGAAGATTTCCATGACCACGGCGGCGAGCATCAGCGGGTACCAGGTGTTGTGGTGCGACCAGCTGATCGGCGAAATCTGCAGCATCATGAACGCGGTCAGCGCCAGCTGCGCCATGAGTGCACGGGCACGAATCAGCGGAACCAGCAGAACCGCCGTGACCAGCACAATCAGCAGGGTCAACGCCACCTGCACCACCGACAGGGCGGTTGCCGTCAGGTGGTGCTGCAGGCCCGCGTGGGTCAGCGTGCCCATAATCGACACGTTATCGAAGTAGCTGAACCAACCCACACGCGAAGTGTCACGCACCGCGTGGAACCAGAACGTCAGCGACTCCTCACGAATCACCAGGAAGCCGATACCCACGGTCGCGGCGAAGCTCGCGCCCAGGGTCGCAATGCCCTTCCAGTCCTTACGCATGAGCAGCAGCAGACCGAACGCCAGCGGGGTCAGCTTAATACCCGCCGCAATACCCAGCAGCACGCCGCGCGGCACGCGGGTTGCCGGACGCATAAAATCGGCAAGAATCAGCATCAGAATAATGGCGTTAATCTGCCCAAAATGCGTGGTCAAACGCCACGGGCCGCACATCCAAATCAGCGCCGCAATCAGCGACACCATACCCCAATGACCCACGTGCTTCTGCAACGGCAGACGCCACGATCGGCTACGCGCATAGGAGTACAGCAGGTACGCACACCAGTAGCTGAGCGCGCAAATAATGGCGGTAATCAGCAGCATGCTCTGCGGCTCCGTGAGGAACGCGAGCGGGTAGAAGAGCAGCGCCGCAAACGGCGGGTAGGTGAACGGCAGGCCGCGCGTGCGGAAGCCGTAGAGCTGGTAGCCGTCCGGGCCGTCCGCCAGGGAGACAGCACCCAGGCGGTACACGTAAATATCGTCAGCCGCCGCGTGCGTCACGTAGTCGAAGGCGTAGAGGGCAACCAGGATGAACAGCAGGTGCGCCCAGAGAGCACCGCTGCGCATGCCGGGGATGCGGTCAAAGAAGCTGCGACGCGCAGGTTTTGTGGGCTCTGCGGCAGGCTCCGCGCTTTCTACAGCGCTTTCAGCAGCCGGTTCCGCAACCGGTGCAGTAGTAGAGCCAGCCGAAGCCCATGGGATTATAGGCGCTACCGCCTCGGCATTCTTCTCACGATTCTTCTCGCGGCTCACGCGGTTGCCTCACGAGAATCAGCGGCACGCACAGACTCGGCACTCTCGGTCACCAGGGCACTCTGGGTCACCAGTGCACGGGCGCCCCACCAGCCCAGAGGCGCGTCGCTACGCACGGAACCGTACTGTACGGGCTCAACCTTCGCGCCACGCACCGGCGCGCTCAGGGCGGCAATAGACCAGAGCGTCATCGTCACCCACAGGCAGAACGCGGGAATAGCCGAAACCGCCAACGCGCCCGGAGCCAGCTGCTCCAAACCATCAGCGCTACCGTGGAACCAGGACGCAATCCTAATCGGCGACAGGTACAGGCCCAACACCGCAACCACCGCGAACACGGTCGCTGTCACCCGCAGCCACGCCGGCTGAACCGCAAAATAGGTCGGGAACGCGTCCATGATGAACACGGCAGCCAGCAGGGGCAGCAGCACGTTGTGGTGCGACCAGCTAATCGGCGACAGCGCCACCATCAAGGAGGCGGTCACCGCCACCTGCGCCAGCGCGGCACCGCGGCGTTCCAGCTGGTACAGCAGCGCGGCGGTCAGCACAATCGTGACCAGCGCCAGGGCGTAGTAGACGGGCTTCGCGGCGCTCTCAGAAAGACCGAAGTGTAGCAGCCAACCCTGAATCGAGACGTTATCCACAAAGTTCAGGCCACCCACACGGGAGGGGTTCGTCAGCGCGGAGAACCAGAACTCCGGCGCGTCCTTAGGCATCAGAATGAAACCCAGCGCAATGGTGCCGAAGAACGTCGCGCCCAGGGTCGCAATGCCCTTCCAGTCGCGACGGACCAGCAGAATCAGACCAAACACGAGCGGGGTCAGCTTCACGCCGCCCGCAATACCAATCAGCACGCCGCGCGGCACGCGGGTCGCCGGACGCACAAAATCGGCAAGAATCAGCGCCGTAATGAACGGGTTAATCTGAATCAGGTCCAGGGTGCGCTGCCACGGGCCCGCCGCCACCACCAGAATGGTCAGCATCGCAATCGTGCCGGCACGACCAAAGTACTGCTGCAGGGGCAGTTCGCGGCCGCGCGCATTCACGTAGTTGTAAATGATCGTGGAAATCCACCACGCCACCACAGCCGAACCGATGACCATAATGACTTTGCCGACTTCCAGCGGAATAAAAGCGAACGGCAAGAACAGCATCGCCGCGAACGGCGGGTACGTGAACGGCGGCTTGATGACGCCGTGATCGTTCAGGGTCGGGGAGTATAGGTCCTGGGTAAAGCCCTCGTTATCGAAAATGGTCATTGCGCCCAGACGGTAGATGGAAAAGTCCATACCGGAGAAGGGGTTGGTGAGCATTTTGATGACGTATCCACCGCCAACAATGAGGATGAGTGCCACAATAGCGATTTTTCCCCAGATGGGGGTGGTGGAGTCAGTCCTTGTCACGAGGTGCTTGTCCTTACCTTGGTGCCGGCGGATGCGCGCGTAGGGTGGGCGGGCATCTGATTTTGGAATCCTAATAGTTTATCGCGCGCACCTGTGAAAGGTGCATTGGGGAGCAGGTTCACAGGGGGAGAACCGCTCGAGCGCGCAGGCACAACTATCACGATATGAGCCGCCTTCATATGCACGTCATGTCTTCAAAATTGGTACTATCCGGGCAATATAATGGGCTTATTGGCACCCACCCCACCGCAGGGGTACCGGGTGCCGACCCGCACACCGACGTCCACGAACAACCAGCAGTGAAAGCAGTGATCACGTGAGTGAACATCTCGGCACCCCACCCGAAGGTGAGAACACGAGCGGCAAGCCCGCAGGCGCAAACGTCTCCGGAGGCGGCTCCTCCGGCCTGAGCATTGGCGCGCGCCCGGCTGATGTGCCCGGCGCAAACCTCACCCCCGAAGAGATTGCACGCCGCGCATCCGGTCGCGGTACGTGGCATCGTCGCGCCTCCAAGCCCGTCTCCCACTGGATGTTTACCCTTGTCGGCGTACTTCTGCTGCACAGGTTTATCCCGAATAGCGGCTGGCTGATGGTGCACATTGTCACCCTCGGCCTGATTACGAACTCGATTCTGATTTGGTCGCAGCACTTCACCGAAGCGCTCATGAAGATCAAAATCCCGGACGAGCACCGCGGCACCCAGGTGCGCCGCATCTTCATTCTGAACGCCGGTATTCTCGTGCTCATGATCGGCATGGTCGGTCAGCTGAGCGTGCCCGGTCTCTACGCCGCCACCGTGGTTGGTGCGCTCATTGTGGGCTCCATGGTCGCCTGGCACGGTATTTCCCTGCTGAAGCAGGTGCGTCAGGCTCTACCGTCGCGGTTCGGTGTGACGATTCGCTTCTACATTGTTGCGGCGCTGCTGCTGCCCCTCGGTGCGGCGTTTGGCGGCATGATTGCCTACCCGAACCTGTCCGGCACCCTGCATTCGCAGTTCCTGCTCGCGCACGAGGCAGTGAACGTGCTCGGCTTCGTCGGTATTACCGCGGTGGGTACGCTGGTGACGTTCTGGCCGACCATGCTGCGCACGAAGATGGTTGATAAGGCACTTACTCACAGTCTGCACGCCCTGTACCTGATGTGCGGTGGCTTGGCGTTGACCGTTGTCGGCGCGATTTTAGGGATGCGTCCGCTCGCCGCAGCCGGCCTGGTCGTCTACCTGGTTGCCCTGCTGATTGTCGCCTGGGTGATGGTGCGTACCCTGCGCACCAAGCGCCCGAACGAGTACCCGCCCATGAGCGTGGGTATGGGCTTCCTCTGGCTGATTGTTGGTGTAGCAGCGACCGCCTACCTGGTGGCGACCGTCCCCTTCGCGCAGCTGGACATGCGCGCCGTGACCCCCATCTTTGTGGTCGGCTTCCTGCTGCAGCTGCTGCTCGGCGCGATGAGCTACCTGCTCCCCCAGCGTATGGGCGGTGGCCCTGCGGTGGTTCGCGCCTCCAACAAGGAGTTCAGCCGTTTTGCTGCTGCCCGCGTGACCGCCGTGAACCTGGCGCTGCTCATCTTCATGATGCCCAGCTCCATGGTGGGCCAGTCCATTAAGATTGCCGTCGCTATCGTGGGTGCGTTGGCGCTCATGGCGTTCATTCCGCTGATGGTGCGCGGCGTGAAGGCGTCCGTGAATACCCGCAAGGAAATGATGGCAGCACGCGCCCGCGGCGAGAAGCCCGTCTTCAACCAGGAGGCACTCACCCCCGAACCCGTCCCGCACGCCAAGCAGAGCTTCCAGGCGGCACTCGCGGTGGCTATGGCGTTCCTGCTAGGCTTCGCCGTGAACCCGTCCGCGCTGAACCTGCCGTCGTTCTCTTCGGCGGGCTCCGTGGCTGCGACCGGTCAGACCACCACCGTGCAGGTGAAGGCGACCAGCAACTACCGCTTCACCCCCGCAGAGGTGGAGGTGCCCGCCGGTAACCGCCTGGTCGTCGAGGTCACCAACGACGACCAGAGCATGACCCACGACCTGACCTTCGACAACGGCGCAACCACCGGCACCATCAACCCCGGCGAAACGAAAACCGTCGACGCCGGCATCATCAGCGCCGACCAGGAAGCCTACTGCTCCGTAGCGGGCCACCGCTCCCTGGGCATGGTGTTTAAGGTGAAGGCGACCGGCGCCTCCGCAAACCAGGTGGCGCAGGGCGGCCACAACCACGGTTCTGCGGGCACCCACAACCACGCGGCGTCGGGTAGCACCCCGACCCTCATGACCGTTGCGAACAGCAGGATTGACATGTCCGCAGCGCCCGGCAGCGGCTACAAGTACCGCGACCCGAACATCCCGGCACCGAACACCGCCACGCAGGTGAACGGCAAGACCGTCCGCAAGGTCACCCTGGACGTGCAGGAAGTCGACCGCGAGGTAGCGCCCGGCGTGACCGTTCACATGTGGACGTTCAACGGGCAGAACATGGCACCGATTCTGCGCGGCAAGGTCGGCGACATTTTTGAAATTACACTCGTCAACAACGGCACGATGGGCCACTCGCTCGACTTCCACGCGGGCATGGTCTCCCCCGATAACACAATGAAGACCATCGCCCCCGGTGAGCGTCTCGTCTACCGTTTTGAGGCGAAGGCCGCCGGCATCTGGCTGTACCACTGCGGTACCGCCCCGCTGAGCCTGCACATGACCCAGGGCATGTACGGCGCTGTCATCATTGACCCGGCGGACCTTGACCCGGTCGATCACGAGTACGTGATGGTTCAGGGCGAGGCGTACCTGCACGACACCGGCAAGACCGCCTCCGACGGTAACAAGCTGGCGGAGAACTCGCCGGAGCTGATCGCGGCGGGCACCCCCACGCTGACCATGTTCAACGGCCACGCAACCCAGTACAAGGCGAAGCCGCTGCAGGTGAAGAAGGGCGAGCGTATCCGTGTTTGGGTGATGGCTGCGGGCCCGAACCACGGCACGAGCTTCCACGTGGTCGGTTCGCAGTTCGACACGGTCTACAAGGAGGGCGGCTACCTGATGCGCCGCGGCGCGGATGCGTTCGGTAGCCGTGACGGCCACAGCCAGGCACTCGATTTGGCGCCCGCTCAGGGCGGCTTCGTGGAGATGCAGTTCCTAGAGTCTGGCACGTACACGTTCGTGAATCACTCCTTCTCGGAGATGGAGCGCGGTGCCGCCGGCAAGATCGTGGTGACGAACCGTTAGGGGCTCCTGAAGCTCCCCATCATGGATTGGCCCCGCCTGGTGCTCCCTGTCAAAGGTGTACCGGGTGGGGTCATCCTTCACGTGCACGGAGTCTGTACCTGCACTTGATGTTGACTCCGGTAAAGACGCGCCAAGAACTCTCTGACTATGGTTTTCACCTCAACGGAGGGGAGTTTTTTCACCATAAACGGCAATGGTGCGCTAGTCTATAGGAATGGCAGATAGCACTTCGGGCGCCCCTTCCGAGCGTAACGCTACGAGCGCCTCCAACCACATTTCCGTTCCGGCGGATCAACAAATTTCTCCTCGGCAGCGTAAAGCTTTCCCGCTTCGCTTTCTCGCCGGGGCACTTGCGCATTGGCAGATTATTGCCTCTGCGGTTCTTCTGGGTGGCGGTGTTGCCGGCCTGGCAGCCACCTATGACGACTATTGCGGTATGACGGAGCTTTCGTATGCTCCGGCGGCTCTCCGCTCCGATTTTGAGGAGGGCTCTAAGGTTGCGGGTTTCCGCCCCGGCGTGATGGCCGCGCAGATTGAGACCGAGAGCCACTGGCGCGTGGGCGTTGTGTCCCACCAGGGCGCTAAGGGTATCGCGCAGTTTACCGATGAGGCGTGGAGCGGCGGCCACTACAGCTTCGGCAATGGCGGTAATGTTCTGAACCCGCACGATGCGATTGCGGCGCAGGCACGCTACTTGGCTGAGTTGCGTACTCGTTTGGCGAAGTACGCTTCCAATGAGGATGAGCTGCAGGATGTGGTTCTCGCCGGTTATAACGCGGGTCCGGGTTCTGTGGAGAAGTACGGCGGTGTTCCCCCGTATGAGGAGACTCAGAATTATGTGAAGTCGATTCGCGAGCTGGCGAATTCGAAGTATAAGCTGACCTGCTCCCCCGAGTACCAGTTCAAGCAGGCGAAGTTGAGCTTCGTTAATGGTGTGACTCCGGCGATGGCTGGTGTTCATGCGGACGGTACAGCTCTGTCCCCGGAGGAGTCGGCATCGGCTGCGGCGGAGGCTTCTGCGAGTGCTTCGGCTCGTGCATCTGCGAGCGGTTCTGCAGGTTCTTCGGTGAAGCCTTCGACAACGAGTTCCGGCCGCTAGATTTAGCTTTATTGAGTATTCCACCAGGCTATATAGCCGTCTGGGAATATTCCGTTTTATCTATAGTGAGCGGCTGATACCGGCCGCCACTACCCTACTATTCACTCTTATATTTACTCTTAACAGCGCGAGGCGCCGACCCCCATTCTCAGGGGTTCGGCGCCTCGCACTTTTTAGAGCTGGAGCGTGCCTAGTTGAAGATGGCGCGCACGACCGAGTAGCCGGAGACCGGGTACACGGCGTTCACGGTTGCGGGCTTCTCGCTCTCGTCCGCGATCTCAATGGACTCGGTGCCGCGCAGTAGCTCCTCGAGCAGGATGCGCAGTTCCAGGCGTGCCAGGGGCGCGCCGGGGCAGACGTGGATGCCGTCGCCGTACACGAGGTTGCGGGACTGGTCGCGGTGCGGGTTGTAGGTGAGGGCGTCTTCGAAGACGTCCTCGTCGCGGTTGGCGCTTGCCCAGTTGATGGTCACGCGGGAGCCGGCGGGCAGGGTGCGGCCGCCGAGTTCGGTGTCCTGGGTGGTGATGCGGCGGTTGGTGACGAGGGTGTCTTCGAGTCGCATGATTTCTTCGACGGCGAGGGCGATTTCACTGCGGTCGTCGAGTGCGTTGCCGTCGGCGAGGGATGCGCGCAGGCGGTCCTGTTCGGCGCGGTTGCGTGCCAGGAAGTTGACGAATACGCCCACGGTTGCGGAGACGGTGGACAGCTCGCCCACGGTCCAGTTGCGGATGAGGCTGACGATTTCTTCGTCGGTCATGGTGCGGGGTTCTTCGCCGGGCAGCTGCACGGTGTCGGTAAGCAGTTCGGCGGTGACGTCCTTGGGGTTGCCGGCGGCAGCGTCCTCGCGGCGTTCGTCGAGCAGCTGACGGATGTAGCCGTCGAATTCGAGGGCGACCTTAGCGATTTCTTCGCGGTCGCGGCGCAGGGTGGCGACGCGGTTCTTTTCGATCCATTCGGTGAGGGGCTGTTCGAGGCATGCGGGCCAGCCCATGAAGGCGTTCTGCACGCGCATTGCGTATGCCTGACCGAAGCCCTGCATGACGTCTACTTCTTCGCCGCGGGGCAGTTCTGCGATGAGGGTCTTCACGGCGTCGCGGATGACGGGTGCGAACTTTTCGAGGCGTTCGGGGGTGAAGTACTTGTCGTTGACCGCGCGGAAGGTGGTGTGTTCGGGGGCGTCCATGCCGTTGGGGACGGCGATGTGGCGGGTGGAGACGACGTTGGAGTAGATTTCGGGGTGGTCGAGTACGTGCTGTACGTCGGCGTTTTTGAAGACGGAGTAGCCCATGAATTCGTCGTGGGCGACGGGGCAACGGCGGCGCATTGCGTCGTAGGCAGCTACCTGGTTCTTCTGGACCTCTTCGCTTCGGAGGTCCCAGTCGTTGTGTACGTTCTCAGTCATTGTTCACCCGTGTTCGTTATAGAGTTGTGGCGTGCTGGATGCGGGCGTCCGGGCGATGCGTATGTGCAGGGTCGGGCGTGCATTTCAGCACGTGAATCCATTAGTTCTTCTTTGACCGTATCATTTATGGGTTGGTGGCGCAGGGTAGGGGTTCCTTGCTTCTCCTTCAACGAACAGTGCGGTGGGGCGAGGGGCGGCAGGTCACGAGACGCACGAGGCGGGCGGCACCTCCACAGGGAGGTGCCGCCCGCCTCATTCTTGCCTAAAAACCACCGAGGTTTAGCGCTTGCCTGCGGAGGGGTAGATGCTACCGTCCATCACGCCGCATTCACTCTACAGGCCGCGATAGACTTCTCGCCGATGACCGACTCGGAAGACCTCAACAACAACCGCACCGTTATCAATGGTGTACAGAATGCGGTAATTCCCTACTCGTGCCCTGTACCCTTCTTCGCACTGCGGCCCCTTGAATAGAACCTGCACAGGAACTATCCTCGGAGCTAACGCATAAACCCCAGAAAGGAACCAGTCATGACTGCCACCACTCACCGGACTCGTTCCAATGTCACGACTCTTAAAGAACTCCGCGACAACCTCGGAACCAAAGTCAACGAAGCCGTGTTCTCCGGCGAACGTCCGCTCATCAGCCGCAACGGAAAGACTGTTGCCGCGCTCATCTCCTACGAAGATTTGAAGCTACTTGAAGAGTACGAAGAGCTCCTCGACATTGAGGCTCTTCGCAAGGCACGCGCCGAAGATGACGGCTACCGCATCGACCTCGACGAGTTCCTCGCAGAGAACCCTGCAGACTAATCTCTCAGCACATATTGCAAGGCGGGCGGCCCCTCCACCGGGGAGGTGCCGCCCGCCTCATTCATACCTAAAAACCGCCGGGTTTAGCGCCCGCGTGCGGAGGGGTAGATGCTGCCGTCCATCACGCCGCGCTCCACCTGCTCCAGGCTCACGCCGCGAGTCTCCGGCAGGTTGCGGAACATCAGCAGCGCAATAATCACGTTCACCACGGCAAAGCCGATGAAGGAGCCGGTCAGACCGACCGCACCCAGAATCACGGGGAATGCCAGCGACAGCGCACCGTTCATCATCCAGCCGCTAAACGCCGAAATGCCCATACCCGCCGCACGCACACGCAGCGGGAACAGCTCACTCATAATCACCCACGTGGACACGTTCAGGCAAGTCTGCATCGCGCCCACAAAGCAGACGATGAGCACCAGCAGAATCCAGGGGCGCGCCGCATTATCGGCGGGCAACAGCATGGATGCGCCCGCAATCAGCACGTGGAAAAACGCGGTCGAACTATAGCCGGTAATGACCATGACGCGGCGCGGCACACGCTCCATCAGGCGCAGCGACAGGATGGAGCCAAGCACCGCAATCGTACCCGGCGCAATGTTTGCAATGAGCGCCGCGGATTCGCTGAAACCAGCCTCCTTGAGCACCTTAATGCCGTAGTACATGATCGAGTTGATGCCGGTCAGCTGCTGGCCCGCGCCGACCAGAATACCGACGAGCAGGATGCGCACGAACCAGCCGCGCACGCCCACGCTTTCCTTAGCTGCCGCATCGTTCTGGGTGGTCGCCTCCGCCTGCAGGGTACGCTCAATATCGGCAATTTCAGCTTCGGCACGCTCGACGGAGCGGATGCGCTTCATCACCTCAAGCGCCTGCTCACGCTTGCCGACGCGCAGCAGCCAGCGCGGCGACTCGGGCACTCGCAGCATACCGACGAACAGGCCGATGGCGGGCAGGGTGCAGATGGCGAACATCCAGCGCCACACGCCGTCGTGCTCGCCCCACAGGTTGCCGATGAGGGCGTTCACGATGAACGCGGCAAGCTGACCGCCCACGACCATGAGCTCGTTGCGGCCGGAGAGGGAGCCTCGAATTTCGTAGGGTGCGAGCTCTGCGAGGAACACGGGCACCACGGCGGAGGCGCCACCGACCGCCAGGCCGAGCAGGGTGCGCCCGGTGATGAGCACGGCGACGTTGGGTGCGAAGACACACGCCAGGGCACCAATGAAGAAGATGGTGGAGAGCCCAATGATGGTGGTTCGGCGGCCGAACCGGTCAGAGATGCGGCCGCATCCGAGCGCGCCGATAGCGGCGGCGAAGGCTAGCGATCCGGTGACCCAGCCTTGGGCGGTGGAGTCCATGCCGAGTTCGCGGCTCATGGGTTCGAGCGCGCCGTTGATCACTCCGGTGTCGTAGCCGAAGAGCAGACCGCCGAAGGTGGCGATGAGTGCAATGATGCCGAGGTATCGACTGTGCTTCCCGGTGCCCAGAGGGGGCAGGGTGGAGGCGGTGCTCTGTGCGCTCATGGTGTCCTTTGATGTGCCGGTGGCGGGTGGTCCTGCCGGGGCTGCTTCCAGGCGGCAGGGGTGGGTACATAGGTAAGGTGAGGTGCGTCAGGTTAGACACACCTCACCTAATCCTAGCGAAAACGTTCAGCGGGTGATATTTATTTCTCACCGCGGACATTTTTCAGCATATTTTACGGCCGACACGTGCGTCTGCTTGAGTGTCCCTTTGAGAGGGAGCCGGAGTTTAGAACAGCGCGATCTTCTCGGGTGCCGGGAAGATGGCGTCCAGGGTGGCGAGGTCCTCAGCGTCGAAGCGCAGGCATGCCGCCTGTGCGTTGGCGCGCACCTGCTCGGCGCTGGTCGCACCGGCAATGACGGAGGTGACCGGCGACTGCTGTGCGAGCCAGGAGAACGCCGCCTGCACCTCGGTGATGCCACGCTCGGTGCAGAAGCTGTGGAAGGCTTCGAGCTGGTCCCAGTTGGCGGCGTCGAGCACGTTCTTCTTGGAGTGGGACAGGCGCGAACCGGCGGGAATGTTGTCGCGGCGGTACTTGCCGGTCAGCAGGCCGTTAGCGAGCGGGAAGTACGGCAGCACACCCATGCCGAAGTGCCGTGCGGCGGGCAGGATTTCGAGTTCTGCGCGGCGGTCGAGCAGGTTGTAGTGGTTTTCAGCGACGATGAACCGTTCGGTGCCGAGTTCACGGGCGCAGTGTTCGGCGTGGGCGAGCTGCCAGCCGGAGAAGTTGGAGTGGCCCAGGTAGCGGACTTTGCCGTCGCGTACGAGCTGGTCGAGGGCGCTGAGGGTTTCTTCGATGGGGGTGTTGGGGTCGGGACTGTGGTAGAAGTACAGGTCGATGTAGTCGGTGCCGAGGCGGCGGAGGGAACCTTCGACGGCGCGCATGATGTAGCGGCGGGATCCGCGGGCGTTGCGGTCGTTGCCGTTGAGGTCGCCGACGGGCAGGCCGAATTTGGTGACGATGGTCAGTTCGTCGCGGTTGAGGCCGAGCTGGGTGAGGGCGGTGCCGAACATGGTTTCTGAGAGGCCGGGTTCGGCGCCGTAGAGGTCGGCGATGTCGAAGAAGCTGATGCCGGCGTCGACTGCGGCGGCGATGACTTCGTTGGTGCCTTCTTGGGTGCGGGTGGGGGTGCCGGGGCGGCCGAGGTTGTTGCAGCCGATGCCGACGCTGGGTACGACGAGACCGGAGTTGCCGAGCCTGCGGTAGACGGGAGATTCAATACGTTCCATGCTTTTAACTCTACGTTGTGCGGGTATGTTGCGAGGTTATTTCCCCTCCAGTTGGGAGGCGAAGAGCTTCCTGAAGCGTGATGTGGGGTTGGTCGTTAGGTCCCGGTAGGTTCCTTGTTCCACCACACACCCACCATCCAACACCACCACAGAATCAACACCACGCAACGTCCACGCACGATGAGACACCAACACCACCAAACGCCCAACAGCAGCCACCTTCAACCGAGCAAAAATCTCCTCCTCAGTCTCAGCATCCACAGCACTAGTCGGCTCATCCAACACCCACACCGGCGCATCCCGAAGAACCACACGCGCCAACGCCAAACGCTGCCACTGACCACCCGAAAGACCAACACCACCAAACGACTCACCCAACTGAGCATCCAAACCACCCTCAAGACCACGCACAAAATCATCAGCACAAGCCACCGACAAAGCCGACCACAAATCAGCATCACCAAGACGCTCAACCGCCGCCTGAGGCAAACCCAGAAGAAGATTTTCACGCACAGTCAGTTCATAGCGGCCGTAGTCTTGACTCACCAAACCCACATTTGCCAACAAATCATCAGGTGATATGTCCTGTACCGGCTTATCTCCAATGAGGATGTCTCCTTTGGAGGGCTTAAGCATACCCATGAGTGCATTTACTAGGGTTGTCTTTCCCGATCCATTGGGGCCGACAATACCAATCATCTGCCCGGGACTAAAAGTGAGATTGATGTTTTTAAGAGCGAAAGAATCAGCTTTTGGGTACTGGATAGCAAGATTCCTGATGGAAACGCTGGAGATTTCAGGGTAGGTATCGGCAATCGGATTTTTCTGCCCGGGTTGTGCGCTAGAAATAAACTTTCGATATACATCAATTGCGTTTGACCCCGCCGCCATCGAGCTAAGGTTGCTTCCCACCGCGCCAAGCGAGACTATAGCTGAGGTAATACCTATAACAGCTCCAGCAAGAACACCGGGAGCCGGCGACGAGGTGGCTAGAAGAATAAGGGCTAACGCTAGCAATGCAGCGCTTATAAAACCAACAATTGTATATATTCTGAGGATGTAACGAGCTAGGCCAATTTCCTCCTCACCGGATTTTTTCCGTTCTTGATTCGCGCGATGCGCAAAGAACGACCGAGCATTAAGAATTGCAAGCTCACGAGCAGTAGTTATTTGTGCAATCTGGTTAGTGCTATGCCACGCGTTGTAGCTATATGAATATATTTTTTCCATTGCCTCAGCATTTTTACTCGAATAGAGATGTGACATCAAGGCAACAGGAATCATGCCTGCAAGCATGCAGAGTGAAGCATATACATTGATCTTTCCTACGGAATAACTAAGGGCTCCCGTCGAAAAAATGATGAATATCAGAGCACCCATAGTAGAAACTTGAGATCCTAGGCTCCCCCCTGTCACAGCATCATGAGCTGCCCTTGATGAGCGAGCATAATCACCACTCGCGATTTCCTGAGAGGAACAAGTCGCCAGACGAGAAGATACGTTCTGAATACCTGTACTTGACATTCGAGAATTTAGAATCATACGCAGAGAGTCTGATGCTTGTCCCAGGGCAATGTATCCTGCCAGCACAAAACTAACCCCCAGGGCTAGTGGGAGCACCTCATCCTGGCTCTGACCCAAATGCTCAACAAGCCTAGTGACAGCCTCCATCTGCAAAACGGGGAATAGCGATAGGCACACAACAGACACTAGATAGGAAACGGTCCATACGGGGTGATTTTTGAAAGCATAAACCACGGACCAAACAGTATTAGCCATAATCTTACGCATCTTTATAGTCCCTTTCAGTAGAAGTTTTGCGCCCTGCAGAATCTTCAGAGATCTGATTTTTGAAAATTTCCATAAACTTTCCCTCTGCCTTCAGTAGCTCCCGGTAGGTTCCTTGCTCCACCACACACCCACCATCCAACACCACCACAGAATCAACACCACGCAACGTCCACGCACGATGAGACACCAACACCACCAAACGCCCAACAGCAGCCACCTTCAACCGAGCAAAAATCTCCTCCTCAGTCTCAGCATCCACAGCACTAGTCGGCTCATCCAACACCCACACCGGCGCATCCCGAAGAACCACACGCGCCAACGCCAAACGCTGCCACTGACCACCCGAAAGACCAACACCACCAAACGACTCACCCAACTGAGCATCCAAACCACCCTCAAGACCACGCACAAAATCATCAGCACAAGCCACCGACAAAGCCGACCACAAATCAGCATCACCAAGACGCTCAACCGCCGCCTGAGGCAAACCCAGAAGAAGATTTTCACGCACAGTCAGTTCATAGCGGCCGTAGTCTTGACTCACCAAACCCACATTTGCCAACATGTTGTATTTACTCTCAGAAGAAGCACCCTTATACGTTATGCTCCCCTGGGCAATTGGTGTAATTCCAAGAATTGCATTTATTAGCGTTGTTTTTCCCGCGCCTGAGGCACCAACTACTGCAATCATTTGATTATTCATCAGCTCAAGATTAATATCTTTAAGCGCAAAAGACGACGCGCCCTCATACTGAACGGATACATCTTTGCATATAATTTTTGAAATATTTTCACGGTTAGGGTTAGAAGTTTTTATCTCAGAAGCATGGTCGTAAGTATCAGAGTCGCATACCCTTCGGAATTGCTGAACAGATAATGCTCCATTAATAATCTGACCAAATGAATATCCCACCTCTTGGGTCGCGTTAACACAGGCAATGATTCCAATCAGCGATCCGGCCACATAAGATATATCGGCTCCTGAATCCACAAGGAAGTACAGGGACGCAAAAAGTAAGACAGAGCAGAGTAGCCCTGCAACTATGGAGACAATTCCTCTAACACTTTCAAGGCTCAATTCCCTACCGGCTGCCCGGCGTCGCCAGGACGCTACGCGTTGCGAGAAAAATCGGGAGGCTCTCATGAGGTGAAGTTCTTGGGCTCGTCTCTGAGCCATCAGATTGTCTAGATAGTAGTTCTCTGCCCGATAATCCTCGTACATTAGGGTGTAGATAGCGTAATCACGTTTAGCGAGAATCACCATTGCAATGGCTAGGGGCAATGAACACAGTGCCGCAAAAATTGCTGCCACAATGCTGACGTTCGCGATATTAAGACAGAGAAGTAACACCATTGCGAAGGCACTCACCAGTGTCATAACTGACATGGTGTGAACCTGCAATTCCTGTTTCGATATTGCCTCTCTAGCAGCACGTATATCTTCCTGTGATTTTGCGCTACCTATATTAGACAACGGAAATGTAGATAACCTGTTATTTAACATGCGGTGAACCCGATAGTTCACCTTTGATTTGAGGATGAGCATGTTACTTATGACCCAGCGTTGAGCAATAATATTAATTCCAACAACAATGGCAAGCACAACAATATAAATCCAGGCCGCGCCACCATTTGAACCGCTCAAAGCTGACACCGTATTACCAATCAGCAAGGATTGGCTCAGGGGAATGCAGGCAATGACGGCTAGTGATAGGGCGGCGCTCACTAGGGTCCCAGGACAGGTTTTCCAGGCTAGGCGGAAAGACCAGAGTATAGAAGAAAATAGATTTTTCATTCTCACCACGCTCACAAAGTCATATTGAACTCATCTTTGAGCCCTGAAACTCCTCGATGAGCGGACATTGAAACACTACCCGTGCCTCACTAACTAACTCTACTCTTCAATGAAATATAAAACACGCATATTCGTGCGTGTCCAAGAATATTAAGCAGATATATCTGTGATATTTTCGGGCATTCAGGGGTCAGCCGACAGCCCTACCCGCAACGCCCCCAGCACCCTTCGTCATAGTCAGTCATATTAAGTTCATATTTCTCCCCAATGTCATGTCCAGAAATATTAGGACATCAACCGTCGCATCCCTTGCACACCCTCGGAGGCAGTGGGTAGAGTGAAAGCGTTATCTATCAAGAGCGACCGAGAGATCTGGCTCGTCGACGTCGCAGCAACCTCGCCAGTATCCCCCACCGTCACGGTGCAGGGTACGGACAAGGTGCTCCCGCCAGAACCGATAGAGAAGAATACCCTTCGGCACCCCTTGATGATGTGCACCCGCAAACCGGTACAGCGCATCCTGCAGAAGAATTCACGCACCCTCCCGGTGCGTATCTATCGGGTGAACACGAAGGAAGGTTATGACGACAGTTCACCCGGCTCTTTCTTTTGAGCTATTCCCTCCGCGCTCACAGGCGAGCTGTGAGTCGCTGCTCCGCACCATTGCGGAGCTTGAGGGCACCAACCCCGACTACGTGTCGGTCACCTACGCCGGTGACGCTAAGCGCCGCCAGAAGACCTTGGCGCTGCTCGACCACCTGGTGCATGAAACCTCCCTCACCCCGCTGGCTCACCTGATTTGTGCAGGCCACTCGGTGCATGAGCTGGAGCGTGCGGTCCGCCTGATTCTGGGTCTGGGCGTGCGCGGTTTCCTGGCTCTTCGCGGTGATATTCAGGATGGTCAGGTTTCTGAACTTCCTTTCGCCCGCTACCTGGTAGAGCTCATTCGCCGCGTGGAGCGTGAAGATTTCGCTCACCTGGCTGCTGGCAAGGTGTCGATTGGTGTGGCGGCATACCCGCAGAAGCACCCCGAGTCCGCATCCCTGTTGCAGGATATTGAGATTCTGCTGTCCAAGCAGCGTGCCGGCGCGGATTTCGCAATCACTCAGGTGTTCTTTGAGGATGAACGCTACAGCGCCCTGGTCGATTCGGCGCACCTGGCGGGCGTGGATATTCCGATTATTCCGGGCATCATGCCGGTAACCTCGCTGAAGCGCCTGCAGAATCTTTGCCAGATGGCGGGCATGGAAGTCCCGACGGACCTCGCCTACGCCCTAGAGACAGCAACCAGTAACGCAGAGCTGCACCGCATCGGTGTTGAGTACGCGCTGAACCAGTGCCGCACCGTGATGGACGCGGGCGCACCGGGCCTGCACTTCTTCACCTTCAACGAGCATGCCGCGGTTCTGGACGTTCTGGACCAGCTGGATTTGCCGCGGTACAGTAACCGTTTCTCTCAGCCGCTGAGCGAACTGGAATACGTCTAAAACCCCCGCTTCAACCCATAACGCTCCTTGTCGGATGCGTTTCCACTTTCTCCCCCACAAATATTCCGGGAGTTGTTGAGCTCTCCGTTTTACCGCCCACAGTCGGGTGGTAAAACGCCGGAACCGACTCCCACGTCTATCCCCAGTAAAGGAATAACTATTATGTCGAACACCGCATTCCCCGCCGCAACCATTGTTGGCTACCCCCGCGTGGGCCGCTTCCGCGAGCTGAAGAAGGCTCAGGAGGCTTTCTGGAAGGGCAAGGCAACCCTGCAGGAGCTGCAGGACACCGCCGCTGACGTGCAGCGCACCTACTTCGAGCGCGTGACCGCTGCCGGTCTGAAGGCTGACAACTACTCGATTCCGGCGACCTTCTCCTACTACGACCAGGTGCTTGATGTGGTTCGCCTGTTCACCCTGGTTCCCGAGCGTCTGGCTGAGGCTAAGGATGCACGCGGCCTGCTGGATCTGCCCGGCTACTTCGCACTGGCGCGCGGTACCGAGACTCTGCCTCCGCTGGAGATGACCAAGTGGTTCGACACCAACTACCACTACCTGGTACCCGAGATTGGTGCCGGTACCGAGATTAAGCTGAACCTTGAGGCTATTGACGAGCAGCTTGAGGTTGCAAAGCAGGCTGGTGTGAAAGTTCGCCCGCAGATTGTTGGCCCGCTGACCCTGCTGCTGGGCGCTAAGGCTGAGCAGGGTTCCGCTGAGGACTTCTCCCCCGTTGACCGTCTGGATGAGTTCGTTGCCGCGTACGCTCAGGTGCTGGAGCAGCTGGCTGAGCGCGGTGTTGAGTGGGTTCAGCTGGACGAGCCGGGCCTGACCGTGGACCGTGCCGACAACGCGAAGGTTGCGCAGCTGGCTGAGCGCACCTACCGTGCCCTGGCTGCTGGCGAGAAGCGCCCGCAGATTCTGGTGACCAGCCCCTACGGTTCCCTGCGTGAGAACCTGCCGGCACTGCTGGGTACCGGCATTGAGGCTCTGCACCTTGACCTGGTGCACGGCGTGTACTCGAAGGCTGAGCTGGAGTCTGTTTCTGCCGCTGGTGTGCACCTGGTTGCCGGTGTTGTGAACGGCCGTAACGTGTGGCGTGCCGATGTTCGCGCCGCTCTGAAGACCCTGGAGGCGCTGCCCGGCGCATCCGAGGGTGCCGTGTCGGTGTCCTCCTCGACCTCCCTGCAGCACGTGCCGCACGACTTGGCTCTGGAAGACCCCGCCGAGGTTCCCGTGGACGGCCTGGCATTCGCAGACCAGAAGGTTGCCGAGATTGCTCTGCTGGCTCGCGGCCTGGCTGAGGGTGAGGCCGCTGTTGAGCCGGAGCTGAAGGCTGCTGATGAGGCGCTGGCTCGCTTCGCCGCTGACCCGCGCAAGCACAACGACGAGATTCGTGCCCGCGCCGCAGCTGTGACTCCCGAGGACTTCGACCGCCCGACCATTGACGTTCGCCGTGAGGCTCAGGCTGACCTGAACCTGCCGAAGCTGCCGACCACCACCATCGGTTCCTTCCCGCAGACCGCTGAGATTCGCCGCCGCCGTGCGGAGGCTCGTGCGGGCAAGATTTCCGCTGAGGAGCTGAACGGCTTCCTGCGTGACGAGATTGCCTCGGTTATCGCACTGCAGGAGGAGCTGGGCCTGGACGTGCTGGTTCACGGTGAGGCCGAGCGTAACGACATGGTTCAGTACTTCGCCGAGAACTTCGACGGTTTCGCAACCACCCGCCACGGCTGGGTTCAGTCCTACGGTTCGCGTTGCACCCGCCCCTCGATCCTGTTCGGTGACGTGAAGCGTCACGGTGAGGGCCTGCGCGGTGAGGCGTTCACCGTTCCGTGGAGCTCCCACGCACAGTCGCTGAGCGACAAGCCCGTCAAGGGCATGCTCACCGGCCCGGTGACGATTCTGGCGTGGTCCTTCGTGCGTGACGACCAGCCGCGCCGCGAGACCGCTAACCAGGTTGCTCTGGCTCTTGCCGACGAGATTGCTGACCTGGAGCAGGCAGGCATCCGCATCATTCAGGTGGATGAGCCGGCTCTGCGTGAGCTGCTGCCCCTGCGCCGCGATGAGCAGCCGCAGTACCTGGACTGGTCGGTGAACTCCTTCCGCCTGGCAACCAGCGCGGTGAAGGATTCCACTCAGATTCACACCCACCTGTGCTACTCGGAGTTCAACGAGATTATCGACTCGATTAACGCTCTGAACGCTGACGTGACCAGCATTGAGGCGGCTCGTTCGCACATGGAGCTGCTGGCTGATATTCCGGAGAGCTTCGTTTCCGGTCTGGGCCCGGGCGTGTGGGACATCCACTCCCCGCGTGTTCCTTCGCAGGAGGAGATTGAGTCCCTGCTGAAGGCTGCGATTGGTTACGGCACTATTGCTGACCTGTGGGTGAACCCTGACTGCGGTCTGAAGACTCGTGATTACGAGGAGACCAAGCAGTCTCTGCGTCACCTGGTGGATGCCACCAAGGCGATTCGCGCATCCCTCTAGGAGGCGCCTATTGGCTCCGCTGCCTGCTGCGGGTTGACCGGATGATGGTTTGCTCGCGGTAACCTGCGGCAGGTGGCGGCTGTTCGGCTTCGTGCCGGTATACGTACCGACTGTATGCCGAGCTTTTGGGGATAGATAACGGGCCCGCCCGTACGGTTTTTCTTCTGCACCGTGCGGGCGGGTTTTCTGCATCCTGGAGGGGCTACCGCCTTCTCTGCCACCCGCATAGCCCGCTGAGAAGCGCCCAAATGCCTCTGAGAAGCGCCTGTACCGGTGAGCCACCATCCGGCGCGGTGCCGGGCATCCTGTGGCTTGCGGGCGTAAGAACATAGAATGGAACCATGACTACTAACTCTGGAATCACTAAAGAATGGGTGGATGAAACCGTCAAGCCGGGCGACGATTTCTTCCGCCACGTCAACGGTAAGTGGCTGGCAACCCACGAAATCCCGGCGGACCGCCCCAAGGACGGCGGCCTGTACACCCTCCGCGATAACGCAGAGAAGCACGTGCGCGAGCTGGTGGAGAAGATCGCGAAGGAGCAGCCGGAGTCCCGTATTGGCGCACTCTACAACTCCTTCATGGATGTTGAGAAGATTGAGGCGGACGGCCTGGAGCCGCTGCTGAAGGAAATCGCCCCGATTCTGAACTCGGCAACCCCCTCCCACCTGGCTGTGACCCTGGCGCTGCTGTCTCGTGCGGGTCTGCCGCAGCTGTTCGCCTGGTACACCAGCAACGACCCGAAGGACCCCAAGAATTACACGTTCTTCCTGTACCAGTCGGGTCTGGGTCTGCCGGATGAATCCTACTACCGTGAAGAGAAGCACGAGGCTGCATGCGCGGCGTACGTTGAGCATATTGCCCGCATGTTTGAGCTGACCGGTCTGGCTGAGGGCTTCGGCCTGACCCCGGAGCAGGCGGCTCAGCTGGTGTTCACTCACGAGTCTGAGCTGGCTCGCCTGCACTGGAACGTCGTGGAGAACCGCGACGCCGAGGCGACCTACAACCCGTACCAGGCGACCGAGCTGGACGAGAAGTTCCCCGGCTTCCCGTTCTCGCAGTGGCTGCTGGCTCTGGGTGCCGACCCGGAGACCCTGGGTCAGGTTATTGTGGCTCAGCCGTCCTTCTTTGAGGGTGCGGCAAAGCTGTTCACCTCCATCCCGCTGATGAGCTGGAAGCTGTGGGCTGTGTGGACTGTTCTGCGTTCGCGTGCGCCGTTCATGTACGACGAGCTGGTTCAGGAGAGCTTCAACTTCTACGGCAAGACCCTCTCCGGTACCCAGCAGATTCGTGAGCGCTGGAAGCGCGGCGTGGGCGCTGTCGAGAAGGCTCTGGGTGAGGAGATTGGCCAGGAGTACGTGGCTGTGCACTTCCCGCCTTCGCACAAGGAGAAGATGCTGGTTCTGGTCGGCAACCTCCT